>Ga0233427_10000510_pt1 | contig 49557 bp, 47 predicted proteins | sample SI_118_April2016_5_FD_179885 | JGI IMG/M metagenome (GOLD analysis project Ga0233427, IMG submission 179885) | Seawater microbial communities from Saanich Inlet, British Columbia, Canada - SI_118_April2016_100_MG | ecosystem: Environmental > Aquatic > Marine > Inlet | place: Canada: British...
TGTGCTTGTGCTACTGCCATTCCATAACCAGGAACAATAATAACTGAAGATGCGTTTTTCATTAAAAAAGCAGCATCATCTGCGTTTCCACTTTTCACAGGTCTTTGTTCTTTATTTTTTTCTGCTGTACTTTGTTCAGTTGCACCAAATCCACCTAATATAACATTAAAGAAAGATCTATTCATTCCTTTGCACATTATATAAGAAAGAATTGCCCCAGATGAACCAACTAATGCACCTGTAATTATTAATGCAGTATTTTCTAAAGTAAAACCAATTCCAGCTGCAGCCCAACCAGAATAAGAATTTAACATTGAAATCACTACCGGCATATCTGCACCACCAATTGGAATGATTAATAAAAAACCAATTAAAAAAGAAACTGCTAATAATATCCAAAATAAATTAGAAGATTGTGTAGAGCAAAGTAGATAAGTTAATACAATTATTGAAATTAAAATTAAAGCATTTAGCGGATGTTGTCCTTTAAAAGTTATAGGTGAACCTGACATTATTCCTTGAAGTTTTAAAAAAGCAATAATTGAACCTGAAAAAGTTATCGCACCCACTACTGCACCAATTGACATTTCAATTAAGCTTCCAAGTTTAATGTTACCTGGAGATCCTAAATTAAAAGCTTCTGGATTTAAAAAAGCAGCTATTGCAACAAATACAGCTGCGAGCCCAACCAAACTATGAAAGCCAGCTACCAATTCTGGCATTGCAGTCATTGGAATTTTATATGCAATAAAAGCGCCTATTAATCCTCCTATTAAAAGAAATATTAAAACAACGACAAATCCAGTTGAAAAATTACCAATGGATAAAAAAGTAACTGTAATTGCAATAATCATTCCTAAAATACCAAAGAAATTTCCTTGTCTGGATGTTTCAGGTGAAGAAAGTCCTCTTAAAGCTAAAATGAATAATACCCCTGAAATCAAATAAAATATGGCTGATAAATTTGCTGATAACATTATTTATCCTTTTTCTTTTTTTTATACATTGTAAGCATTCTCTGCGTTACTAAAAAACCACCAAATATATTAATAGCTGCTAATGATATTGCTAAAAAACCAAAGATACTTGAAGTGTTAAATATAGTATCAGAATTTCCTGCCAAACCTGCAATGATCGCGCCTACAATTATTACAGATGAAATAGCATTGGTAACAGACATTAAAGGTGTATGAAGTGATGGGGTTACGCTCCAAACCACATAGTATCCAATAAAAATTGAAAGAATAAAAATACTTAATCTGAATATAAAAGGATCTATTTCCATAATTTTATTTTATTAACGTTTTTTCAATTATCTCGTCTTCTAAATTTATATTAATTTTATTATTTTCTTTATCATATAAATTCGACACAAAATTAAATACATTTTTTGCATATAAATTAGATGCTGAAGTTGGAAGTTTATTTAAAATATTACTTTCCCCCATTATTTTAACACCATTGCTATCTACAATTTCATCAACTTTAGTGTGTGCTGTATTTCCACCTTGAATGGCTGCTAAATCATAAATTATTGAACCTGAGCTCATATTATTAATCATGCCTTCTTTAATAATTACTGGTGCTTTTTTTCCAGGAATTAAAGCTGTACAAATTACAATGTCAATTTTCTTTAATGTTTCTGACAATAATTCTTCTTGCTTCTTTTTAAAATCATCTGATGCTTCTTTAGCATAACCTCCGTAAGTTTCTAAATTTTCAGCTCCTTCAACTGTTAAAAATTTTCCCCCTAAACTTTCAACCTGTTCTTTAGAAGCCATTCTAACATCTGTTGCAAATACAATTGCACCCATTCGTTTTGCAGTTGCAATTGCTTGTAGTCCTGCAATCCCTGCACCAACAACTAATACTTTTGCAGCTGGTATTGTTCCTGCTGCAGTCATCATCATTGGAATTGCTTTTTCAAAATGAGCGAACGACTCTACTACTGCTTTATAACCTGCAAGGTTTGCTTGTGAGGATAGTATATCCATAGACTGAGCTCTTGTTATTCTTGGAAGTAATTCAAGTGAAAAAGTATTGATATTTTTTTTAACTAAATCATTTATCTTATCTTTATTGTCATATGGGTTTAACACCCCAATAAATGTTTGATTTTCTTTTAATAAAGAACTTTTGTCATCATCTAATAAACCTAACTGAACAATAATATCTGCACTAGATATGATTTCTTTTTCATCTTTTGAAATTGATACCCCTAATTCTTTATACTCTTCATCTTTAATTCCAAGATGACTTCCATAATTTTCAGGTAATGAAACTTCAAGACCAAGGGATATATATTTTTTTACAATCTCAGGAGTAATTGCTATTCTTTTTTCAATTTTTTGATTTTCTAAAATAGAAGCAATTTTCATACATTGATCTTATAGTAAGAATATTGCCATTAAAACTAAAACACCAATAACTGCGACTGTTCCCCACAACACAAATTTTGTAAAATTGTTCCAGGTATTTTTATGGTTTTCATTATCCATAAAAATTACTTCTGTCTTGCTTTAAACTTTGGATTAGTTTTATTGATAACGTATACACGACCTCTCCTTCTAACTAACTTAGAATTAAGATCTCTTTTTTTAATTGACTTTAATGAGCTTTTTATTTTCATAATTTTCACCTTTAATAAACGAAGTTACGTAATCTTTCAAATCTATTCTTCCATATTTATTAATTATTTTACGATTATTTGATATTTTTGTTAATGCTGATGCATATCGTTCACCTGATCTAGATTTTAAATAAGTTATTTTAGTTTTAAACATTTTAGCAAGATCTTGAATGGAGTAAGATTTTTTGTGACTTATACTATATTGTAAACATTTATTTTTTCTCCATGCCTCAATGCAAGTATTAATAGTATCATCAATATGAGTAAATCGTCTTGTTTGAGTACCAGGTTTTACAATAGTTAGTGGTTTATTTTTTTTATATTGATCTTCAAAAATTCCAACTACAGTTGCCATATCGCCTACTTTGATTTGACCAGGTCCATACACATTATAAAAATAAATAATTTCAAATTTAAAATTAAACCATTTTCTTAAGTTTTCTAATAATTCAAGATTTTTAGATTTTGAAAAAGCATAGGGAGATAAGTTTTTATCATTCCCTTTATTTCCAAGTGAGGCTGAAGTTGCTGAATAAATAAGTTTTATATTATTATCTAAACAAAACTTAAAAACTGCGTTTGAACCAATAGAATTTGATTTTAAACATTCATCAAATTTTTTAAAGCTTTGATAAATTCTTGCAAATTCTCCAAAATGAAAAATTGAATGAATTCGTTTTTTCACATTTTTTAAATGTTTTGAAATATCAATAGTTTCTGTTTTTATGTATTTAACTCTGGTATCTTTAATGTGATTTTTTTTATTACCTGATGAATAATTATCTAAACTAATAATTTTTTTATTTGTTTTTTTTAAAAGAGATTTAATTAAATTAGAGCCGACAAACCCTGCTCCACCAGTTACAATAATGAGATTTTTCATTTTAGATATGCCTGGCAATGTCCTACTCTTCCGTGTCTTAAGACAAAGTACCATTGGCGCTGAAAGGCTTGACTGCCGAGTTCGGAATGGGATCGGGTATTACACTTTCGCAATAATCACCAGGCGAATTTCTTATAATATTAATTTTGAATTTGTCAATCTATGGATATGATTACTAAAAATTATCCATGATAAACGTCTAAAAAACTTCCATAGTAATCAAATATTATTGGTCTCAATAAGTAACATTTTGATCTAATTTCGATAGTTTTTAAATTCAGTTTAATTAATTTAGAACAACCCTCCTCTAGCTCAATATTTACATTATTTATATCAATTTTTAAATTACCATTACAGGGATTAATTATTAAAATTTCTGTTTCTTTTGCACTTATAAAATTTTGAACCTTATATGTTTTTTTTTTAAAAAGGTGTTTACCTCCTAGACCAAAATTAATCTTATTAATTTCAGGATTTATATCTTTCAAAGTGGTTGGTGTGTTACCATGCACAAAAGATGGAATACTATCTTTAAAAGAATATCCAGTATAACAACTTTGTCTTAAGCATGAATTTAATTTATCTTTAGATTTATGAAAAACATAAAATGTACCATAATCTTCTGTACCTAATAATTTTGCATCAATTTTAAGTTCGTTATTAAGATCAATTTTTTTTGTAAAATTTTTTATTAAATTATTATTTTTATCAAAAAAAACTATTTCAATTGATGAACGTATTTCATAAAACAAATACATTATATCCATAAATCTAAATATAGTTTTAAAACCATTGTCTGTTCTCCAAAAAAAACCATCAGAAACTGAAGTATTCAAATGAGAATTATCAATATTAAATAGTGATGGCTTGAAACCTATTAAATTTCTAATTTTATAAATTAATTTATTTTTTAATAATTTGCTCATCAACAATTTCTTTAAATTTATTTTTCATTCTGTTAACAATTTTAAATTTATCTTCGCTTAAAATATAATGATGTGGCGGATGTGTATGTTCAAGAGATAAATGATTATCTTTCAGGGATAAATATAATGGAATACCAATAATTTTATCTGTAAAAAAAAAGACATCCTCTTGAATAAATTTTTTATCAATTTCAATAATATTTGTTGTATTACTATATATGTCATAATGTTGTAAAATTTTATTCTGTTTTAACGAAATAAGATAAATTTTGTATTTATTTATTTCAGGTTTAAAAAAAATATTTCTGAAGACAAATAAATTTTTATCAGCTTCAATATTAAATAATAAATTTAATGGACTTAAAATACTTCCCTTTTTTTTGGTCATGAAATAATTATACTCAGATTGATAAGATGAATATCCACCATTTCTTAAAGATAATTTTAAATTAGCTCTAAATTCAACAGGATCATTATCTGTTAAATTATTAAAATTTATTAAATTTTGAAATTTATTATTAAAAAAAATATTTTTTATTTCATTAGAATTTGCAAGAAAGAAAATTGAATTATTATCAATTTGTTCATTTGAAATAAAAAAAAATGATTCATTTTCACTATAATTTAAACTTTCAATATTCCAGAAATCTTGATTAGGTATTGCCTTATAAACTTTGTAATTACTAAATATTTTTTTATTTAAAAAATTAAATTTAGGAATATTAATTTCTGACGAAATAAATTCATAATTTAATCCAAAAAAAAAGTTCATATATTTTTAAAACTAAATATTAGCACTTTTATTACATATATGATTTTAAATCTTTGAAATTATTAATGGAAGTTATGCTTTTTGGCATTTTTTGAAATTCATAACCATAGTTAGCAAATATAAAATCTATATTGGCATTTTTTGCGGCCTTGCGATCTATATGCGTATCACCCACATAACAAGTTTGTATATTTTTTATTTTACTTTTCTTGATTGCTGAGATTAGCATATCTGGATTTGGTTTGCCTAAAATATTTTTTCTAGGACAGTGAACAGAGTAAGGTTTAATTTTAAATTTATTGAGTAGAAATAAAGTTCTTACTCGATCTTTTGAAGTTACAATTGAAAATTTAATTTTCTTTTTATTTAAAAGATTTAAAATTTTAATAACATTAGGATAAAGTTTAATTTTTGATATATGCTTTAGTGAATTTTCTTTATAACAATTTGCAATATTTTTTGAGGGTTGAATTTTTAAAGATTTCAAAATTTCATCAAATGGTTTTCCTATATTTTGGAAATATGTTTTAAAAGAAGCTTTAAGTCTAAATTTATATTTTGTTGCCTCCCACGCTAAAGACATATTTTTTTTTGAATCAAATATTACGCCATCAAGATCGAAAATGAAAAAATTATATTTTTTTTTCATAAATGTTAATATTTATTTTTAATCTTATCTGATTTCATTAAAATTTTAGCTGTTTCTAAATCAATTTTAGTGTTTATGGAGAATATGTCTTTATTTATTTTAAACGTCCCAACTTTATAGTTATTCTCAATTGCTCTTAATAATTCAATTCCTTCATATTCCTCTAATTCCCTATTCTTCAAATTTTTAAATTTTTTTAAAAAATTTGGTTTTAAAGAAATAAAATCTAAATGTCGTTTGAATGGTTTTTTTTCTGATCTAAAATTTACCGGTGAGTCTGATCTAGTTAAATACAAAACTCTGTTTAATTTGTCAGAAATTATTTTACAATAATTATAATTATTTGTTTCATTCGTTAAAGAATGCGGTATTACAACATCAAATTTATCGTAATTTTTCAAATGAAACTCGATTAGTTTATCTAAATCTTTTGGATCTAAAAAAACTTCATCACACTGAATATCAACTACTAACTTAATTTTACTTAATGTTTTATTTTTTTTTAAACAACTAGCAATTCTCTCTGTACCATTTTTTAAGTTTTTTGCAGTAAGGTAACATTCTCCACCAAAATTTTTAACTACATCATTAATTTTTTTATCATCAGCACATACTAATATTTTATCAATTTTTTTTGACATTTTTGCTCGTTTTAAAACGTGCGCAATTATAGGAATTCCCTCTAGTGAAACTAATGGTTTATTTGGTAATCTTTGTGAGTTTAATCTTGCAGGTATTAATCCAAGAATCATAACAATTAATAAAATAAATTTTTATAAGAATTCTAGATATCAACATGGATATTAAAGTCAATAAATTAAAAATTATTTTTTTTATTTCTGTTATCGAAACTAAATAATAAAATTCCGATTGGTAAATAATAAATAATACTTAACCAATTATTAAAAAAATTTCCTGTTGGTACTACAGGCCATAAAGTAATACTAATAGCTGATAGCAGGCAAATTTCTAATCCATTAAAATAATATTTTTTCTTAAAGTTCATAAAAAGATGTTTTATCACTTTGTATACAAATAATATTAGAACGCTTAGTATAAATAAAAAACCAATTATACCAATTTCAGTTAAAATCTGAATATAAGTATTATGCGGGTGAGTAGCACAGCTAATTTCGCTAGTTTTATATTTATCTAGATCACAATAATTACGATAATTTTTAACTCCAACACCTAATAATTTATTATCTTTAAACATTCTTAGTGCAGAAAGATAATGATCTTCATGGTGCTGTGAAAAAGCTTTTATTCTTTGGTTACTATCAAGATTCATTTGAGCTATTGTTTTGTCAATAATACGTGATTTTGCATTATCATTAACTAGAGTAATCAAGGAAATTAGTATGAATGAAAAAACCATAATCACAGATCGAAATAATTTATAATCTTTAATTAATATAATTACAAAAATTGAGCTTAAGTTAAGGTAAAAAAAAGATGCTCTTTCACCACTTAAAAAAATTAGTGTTTCAAGTAAAACAAAAATTATACCCAGAAAATAAAATTTACTTTTATTATTAATAAAATTATATAAATAAATTGCTAAGCCAAAAAAAATACCATAGAGTCTAGATAAATAGCTTCCTAATATTAATTCATCTCCAAATAAACTACTTGGCCTATTCGTTCCACTATCAATTTTAAGACCAAATAAATTAGAACTTGTAATGTACTGATAATAACCATCAATTATCAAAAAGATAAAACAACAAGCAAAACAATAAAACAAATATTTTAAAATATTCTTATTTTGGTTCAGTATATACCAAAATGCTAAACTAAAAATCCCGTACCTAAAATAAAAAATTGATATTTTAAAGGAGTCAAAATTAAAATTGTTAATTAAACTATTAAAAACTAAATATACATAAAAAGATATAAATATTAAAAAAAATAAATTTTTATAATATTGAAAAAGTTTATTTTTAAATGTGTTTATCAAAAATAAAATTGTAACTATTGATATTGCCAGATCTGATAAAAATGGGCCAGAAATTAAAAGAGCTGGTAATAAAGAAATTAATATTCCTGGAAAATTTATGAAAATATTTTTATAATTAATATAATTTTTAAACATTAATTTTTTACTAACTCATATAATTTTTTAACATTAATAACAAATTAATTTGCTATATATTAGTTAAACTTATGATAATCATATTTTCAAATGTCTTTTAGAAAAAAAATAGTAATTTATGGCGCAGGTATTACTGCAAAAAAAGTTTTTAAGAATTTAATAAAACAAAAAAAAAGTAGAATAATTGCTTTTGTTGATGATTCTATTGAGCTTCATGGAAAAGAATTGTTTAAAATTCCAATCATTAACTTTGATGGTTTAGCAGAACTACTTAATAAAAATAAAATAACTGAAATTTATATTGCTATACCAAGTCTAAGAGATGATGAAAAAACAAATTTGATAAAAAAAATTTATAAAATAAATAAATCTATTTCTATTAAAATTACAGGTGGAGTTGATGATATTTTAATTGAAAATCAAAATGTTACATCTCTAGAAAAAATTAGCTATGATAATTTTTTTAATAAAAAAAAAATTTACGATATATATCCTTTAAAAAATAAAAATATATTTAAAAAAAATGTTTTAATTACAGGCGCTGGTGGATCTATTGGTTCAGAGTTAAGCAAACAGGTTTTAAACTTAAAACCAAAAAAATTAATAATTTTAGACTCTTCTGAGTCTTTACTTTTTAAAATTCAACAAGAAATTTTAAAAAATATAAATAGCAAAACAACAAAAATTATAACTCACTTGATCTCTATTAAAGAAAAAAAATATTTGACTGACATATTTAATGCTCATGCAATTGATACTATTTATCATGCTGCAGCATATAAACACGTAGGTTTAGTAGAAAATAATATTTGTTATTCAATATTAAATAATGTTCTTGGAACTTTAAACCTATGTGAGTTAACTATTGCTTACAAAATAAAACAATTTGTACTCATATCCTCAGATAAAGCTGTCGAACCTAATAATATAATGGGCTTAACAAAAAAAATTTCAGAACTACTTTGCCAAGAATTTTCTGAAAAAAAAACAAAATCTAATTTTACAATTGTTAGATTTGGAAACGTAATTGGTTCATCTGGATCTGTAATACCTATTTTTCAAAAACAAATTCTATCTGGTGGTCCAATTACATTAACGCATAAAAGAGTCGAGAGATATTTTATGTCAATATCTGAGGCCGTAAGTTTAATTATTGAGGCAGGCACTATGAATAATGAGGGAAAAATATTTATTCTTGATATGGGTAAGCCAATAAAAATTTATGATCTTGCAAAAAAAATGTGTAATTTTTTTGGATATAATTTGGTAGAAAAAAACAAAAAAATTAAATCAAAAAATGAGATAATGTTAAAAATTGTTGGATTAAGTAAAGGAGAAAAAATCAAAGAAAAACTTTTTTTGCAGAATGAAAATTTTGAAAAATCTACTCATCCTATGATTTTAAAAGGTAAAAAAGAAAAATATATAAAAATAAAAATTATAAAATTTTGCAAAGATTTAATTAAAATTTGTAATAGGAATGATATTAAGAATCTTAAAAAATTGTTAAAAAAAGAACCAATTTCATATAATAAAATTTAAAATATTGTTTGAAAAACTAATTAGGTTACTCTCCACCCGATATATTAATAATTTGATTTGTAATCAATTTATTTTCTTCTTTAAAAAAATCAAATATATAACCTGAGACCTCGCTAGTAGTTGCCATTCTTTTAATTGGTATTAATTCAATTCTTTTTTTTAAATTTTTTGACTTATCTTTATGAATCAATTTGGTATTTGTTAAGCCTATTTGAAGTGTATTAATAATTATATTTTTATAATTAATCTCTCTTAAATATTTAGGAAAGAATTCATTCATAAACTTTGATATAGAATATGCAAATGTGTTTATTCCACCTCCATATTTGGTTCCAATACTTGATGTTAAAAGAATCCGACCATAATTATTTTTAATCATAGACTTAATTGCTGCTCTTAAAAAAATTATATTTGATAAATAATTTACATTAATATGTTTATAAAAATCTTGAATTTGAAATTTAAAAATTGAAGAAGGATTTTGATAACCAGTTAAACTTAAGAAATTAGACACTGATGTTAGTTTTTTATTTTTTTTAACAATTTTCTCAAATTTTTCCGAATTTTTTAAATCAAATCTAAATAAAAAAAAATTTTTGTCTTTTATTTTTGCTAATTGTCTTTTATTTTTATTATAATGACCAATAACCTCATAACCTTGTGAGAGAAATTTTTTTACTACTTCAAGTCCTATATCAGAACTTGCACCTAGAATAAAAATTTTCTTATTATTTTGAAATTTCTTTGAATTTTTCTGCATGTTCTTTTCCTATTAAACTTCCCTTTACATCACACACATTACAAGGACTAAAATTTCTTTTAGAATTATATAAATTTGTTCTTGATCTCTCGGCATTTTGGGAAGTCCATACCTCATAAATTGAACTTGAGTTAAGATTACCTAAAATATTTTTCTTACCCCAATCATGAGAACACATCAATACATCACCGTTATAATCAATAAAAAATGAATAAGATGGATAATAGCAGGGCTCTTCCAAAGATGTTTCTAATGAGCTTATTTTATGTTCAGCTTTATCCATTAAACCTGAGCGATTACTTATAGTAATTCCAAAATCCTCTTCTGGTGGTAGATATCTTTTTCTAATTACATATTGTTTTTCATTTAGTCCCGCATCCAACACTAATTTTTTAAATTTTTCTTCATCTTCAGGGCCATCGTAAACACTTATCAAAATAGTTGAAAGTCCAGAGTTAAATAATTTTATTAGTCTTTTTAAATTTAAAGCATCTCCATTAGTTATTAATTCTATCTTTGCGTTTGGCAAATATTCTCTAGTTCTTGCAATATTTTCGTAACATTTTTTATTTAATAGCGGCTCATTAAAACCAGAATAGACCACAATACCTTGATAGCTATTTTCTTTTAATTCTTCACAAATTTTTTCATGAAGTTCTTTAGTTATAAACTCCATATTATCAAATTTTTCAATCCAATCTGGATTACTTCTAGGGCAAAAAGAACATTTTCTATTGCAAACACCAGAGTCACTTATTTCAATGACTGAAGGCATTGGAATTTTTTTATTTTTAAAAGATTGTAAACTTTTTTTTACAATTTCAGATTTTCTATTAATGTTTTTATCAAAATATATAATTTTTTTATTTCTTTTCATTAATTTAATTTTTGATTGCTTTTAGTAATGTAGATTATTATAAAATAAATTATAGAAATTGCGAGTATAAATAATAATTTAAACTCTAAATTAAAAAAAATATAAACACAGGAAGCCCCAAATATAAAAATAAATATCGATAAAGATTTATAGTAACCTACTTTATATAATACTCTATGATGCAAATGATTTTTATCAGGTAAAAAAGGACTTTTTTTTGCTATTAACCGCCTTACAAATAATCTTAAAAGGTCAAGAGATGGAAATAATGAAAATACAATAATGTCTAAAAAATCAATATTCTGCGATTTATAATGTGCCAAAATTATTATAGATGTTAAAAATGATAAACTATAAACGCCAGCATCACCCAAAAATGATTTGCCACGAATATTTAAAATCAAATAAATTAAAATAAATAATATTAGAAATATATTTATTTGACTTATTACAAAAACTTCTAATTTAAAAGTTTTTAATAAAATATTTATAAATAATAAATAGATTAAACACAATCCATTAATACCATCAATCATATTTGTAGAAAATTGAAAAAAAAGTAAACAGAAGATTGTGAACATAAAAGCGTGAAAATAATGTAATTGAAACATAATTTCAAAATTTTCCAAATATATATAATCAATTAAAAAATTATGAATTGTAAGTACTGAATGTACAGTGGGTGCACTAATAAAAAATAAGTAAACAACAATTGATACTAAAACTCTAATTTTATAATCTAAATTAATATAATCGTCTATAATACCCATTATGAAAATTATATTTATTGATGTCAAAATTGTTACTAAAAAATAACTATATTCAATATAATTTAATAAAAGTACAACAAAGATTATATTGAAAGATATTATAAAAGATATTCCGCCAGATATTGGAACAGAATTTTTATGAATTTTTCTTTGTCCTGGTAAATCTAATAAATTTATTTTTTTTGTAATAAAATGGCCAACAAAAATTGATATAACAATTGTAATTATATAAAAAAAAACAAAACTATCTAAAAAAAATTTCACAACGAATTATTTTTATTTATTATTTTTCTTTCCTTTAAAATTCTTAGATTTCTATTAAACGAAACTAATTTTGAATCTTTAAATAAATCAAAAACATGTATTAAAAAAGTAGCTCTTGTGTCACCTTCATATATTTCAAGATTACCATGAAGATTAGTAAATCCATTGAATATAAAAATCGATTTTGGCTTAAGTATAAATTTTTTAAAATTCATTTTTTTTTGAAACCACATATATTTAGTTAGATGAAATAAAATTCTATTCTGATAAAGAAATTTTTGAAATATATTTAAAAAAATATTTTTAGTTTGTTTTCTTAATTTGGGGGACATCATTAGATGTCCATTTTCTGAATTTTCTCTATCAGGAATATAGATTGGTATTAAAATTGTAAGAATATGTGAGTCAAAATGAAAATCTCTTACCTGTCTTTTAATTCTACTATTCTTAATAACCCTTAAACATTTGTATGAATGAAAGCTATCATTATTTTCATTAACAAAATCAAATTTTTTTATTACCATTTCAATTTTGTCTCTTAAATCTTTATTATTTTGAAAGAAAATATCTAATTCGGAATTTGTTTTTGATGTTAAAAAAAAAGACTTATGATTATTCTGTTTAATTTTTTTATCAACAAATTCTCTTAAAATATTTAATTGTTCATCTGAAAAAAAATTTTCTATCTGTAAAAAACCATTTTTCAAATAATCTTGTTGATTTAAATTCATCTTTATATTTATAAATTATTATTTATAAGTTTTTTATAAAAATCTTTTTGATTCTTATCAATAATTTTACTTAAAAAATACCTATTCACTCTCTTTTTAGAGTTAACACCCATTTTAAGTCTTAAACTTTTATTAATAATTAATTTTTTAAGTTTTTTTTTTAAGTCGGAAATATTTTTTACTTTAAAAAAAAGCCCTGTTTTTTTATCTATTAGCGCATCCTTTAAACCATAAATGTTACTAACAACCGAGGGTATTCCGCATGCGCCAGCTTCTACAACTACTTGACCAAAACCCTCTCTATAACTAGGCACACACAAAATATCTGACAATCTCATGAAATGATTAGGATATAGTGAATACTTAAAATAATAAAAATTTTTTTTAAAATTATCATCAATATTGTTTTTTATATTTGATACCTCAATACCATCCTCAAAACCAACAAAAATTAATGACAAATTTTTATGGTCTTTTTTTAATAAATTGAAAGTTTTTACTAGATCTATAATTCCTTTATCTGGATTTAGTCTTCCAATATATAAAATCACAGTATCGTTTTTAGGAATTCCATATTTTTTTCTAAGATAATTTCTATCAAGTTTTGTATTGAATTTTTTAATATTAACGCCAGATATTGAACCATTTCCAAAAACAATACTTTTTTTTTTATGTATTATATTTTCTGAAATCAAAAATTTCTTTTGAGAATTGCTATCAATAATAATATGAGTTGAAAAATAAAAAATAAATTTGTCAAATAATTTTAAAAAGAATCTACTAATACCTTTTTTATTTGCCCAGACTTGACCTGTAAAAGTGTGTATTCTTACAGGAACTTTAATTATCCACGCTGTAAATTGAAAGATTAAACCAGCTTTAGGTGTTTGAGTATGAAGAATATAAAAGTTCTGATTTTTTAAATATCTATAAAAATTTATTAATAGTAAAAAATCAAAAAAAATATTCGGTTTTCTTTCAATTTTAATATTTTTATAACGAACATTTAAATCTTTAAGATGAGATTTATTTTTAGAACTACTAGCAATAGTTATATCAAATAATGATTTACATAAAATAATTTGGTTTCTCCAAAAAACATTTATTGAAGTTGGAACACTTGCTGCAAAACAAATTTTTTTTTTAATCAAACTTTTCAATTAATTCTAAAATTCCTTTTTCTATATTGTTGTATTTTTTAATATCAATTAATTTTGCAATTTTATTATTTGAATATGATGTTGTTACATTAAGAGCATTTACACGTGAAGGTTTTAAAGGAAATTTTTTAAAAAAACAATGCAAATAGGAAATTATTTTAATTAATTTATAGGGTAAATTAATTAAATTATCTTTTTTATTAAATCTTTTTAATATTATTTTAACAAACTTTTGTAATTTAATTTTATTAGAATAATTAAATATTTCATATTTGTTGAAGTTATTATAATCAACAAATTCTGTAATGACTGCACAAAAATCGTTGACGTAAATATAATTCATATTCGAATTTTTATTATTAAAATAAAAAAATTTGTTTTCTTTTATTAGGTCTATCATTTTAAATATTGATTGATTTTTCATATTTTTACCTAAAATCGTTGATGGTCTGATAATTACTGCTTTAAAAAAATTTTTTTTAGAGGCTTCTATAATTAAATTTTCTGCAATTAATTTTGTTTTTCCATATTCTTGATCTGGCAAGCATTGAGATGACTCAGTAAGAATTTTGCCCATATTTTTTCCGTAAACACTGACAGATGATATATGAATAATTTTTTTAATTTTTTTTTTTGACAATGAAATAATTTTTTTTAACATTCTTACATTGACATCATACATTGTTTCAATATTTTCTATTTCTGCAATTAAATTAATCACTACATCAACTTTATTAAAGAATTTTACTAAATCTTTTTTATTAAATTGTCCTCTTATAAAAAAAATATTTTTTGATCTTATATTTTTATATTTTTTTTTTTTTCTTGAAAAAATATAAATATTAATATTTTTAATTTTTAGTTGTTTGATCAATTCTTGCCCTATAAAACTAGACGCACCGAGAATACCTATATTTTTAATCATTTAGAATAAATCTTAATTTTTTTTAAGCTAAAAATAGTTTTAATAAAAGTTTGTATATAAGAGAAATTAAATAATGAAATAGTTTTAACCAAACATATTAAGAATTGACCCAAAATAAAAATTAAGAAATTCAAATTAAAAAAATCATCATCATTTTTTTTATAAAACTTATAGGCTTCAATTAATTTCAACTGTAATAATTTTATATCTTTATTGCGATTTATCGTTGACCATTTATGAACTACTTTTGAAGAAGTAGTAACAATTGTTGATTTGGGCCAAATTTTATTTACTCTAACTGAGAAATCTACATCCTCGAATAAATGAAAATTATTTTTTTTATCAAAATTTATTTTTTTAAAAATTATTTTTCTCCACCCAGAAATTCCTCCTGAAATTTTATCACTATAGATAAATTTTGATTTTTTATTATGGTTCCACAAATACAGTCTCTTATCTTTAAAAATCCCATTTAAAAAAATAAAATTATATATTTTTGAAAAAAAATTTATTTTTTTTTCTTTAATTAATATTCCACAAATTCCTAATATTTTTGGGTTTTTTTCAAATATTTCTATTATATTCTTAAAAAAATTTTTTTTTAGGATAATGTCATCTTCTAAAAAAAAGATAATTTCATTCTTAACATATTTAAGAGAGAAATTTTTTGCTTCTGTTAAACCTTTAATTTTTTTTTTATGAAAATATCTCAAATAAATTTGATTTTTAATAATTTTATCAAAAGATTTATTATGATTATTTTCACTTTGATCTATAATTAAAAGTTCATTTGGGATCAAGTTTTGATTGAGAATAGATTTAATAATTTTTTTCAAATCTTCAAACCTATTTTTTGTAGGAATTACTACACTAAATTTATAAATTTTTTTTATCATACTCTAAAGATATATTCTTAATTTTAGAAATTAGTGAGTATTTCTTATTAACAAGATATCTTTTAATAATGAATTTATTTGATAAAAAATATTCTATTTGATCTAAAAGTGATATTTTTAATGGGTTTACTAATGAAATTCTATTTACTATTTTTTTATTTTTTGCAATACCTCCATTAATAGTAAATATTTTATCAAAATCATTTTGTAATTTATTAATTAAATTTGTGTCATATAGGCCACAAGGAAGAGCAATAGATCTTACATCAGATTTTGAAAAATTAACTAAAAATTCAATATTCTTTATTATTTCCTCATCGTATTTTTTAAAAAAATTACCCAACAAAACTTGGTGAAAATGTGTGTGTAAAGAGAATTTTGCCAATGAGTTTTTATCTAATCTTAAAATATCTTCTGTACTTAATGGCATATAAATTTTTTTTTCTTCTAAAGATGAGATTATTTTTTTATCAATTAAATTATAATTTTCTTTGTTATCTGATAAAAAATTATAATTTTTCTTGTTTTGCAATTTATATAAGTCCCAAATAAATGGTGAGTTATTTATTATATTATATGAATTAAGAAACAAAGTGTATGGTATTGAATGTTCAAGAGAGAAATCATTAAATTCTTTCACACCAGAATATCCATCATCAAAAGATATACTACATGTTTTTTTACTATCTATAAATTCATTACAAAAAGTGAATTTAAAATTTTTTTTTTTTAAAAAGATTATAAGTTTTTTTATTTCAACAATATCAATAAACATTTCTTTGTTTATTTCAGATTTATGTTTATCATATTCAATACCATGAAATAATATTGAGATATTTATTTTTTTTTTATTATAAAACATAATTAAATATTATCAGAACAACCAATGGTAAAATTTTTAATTGAATTAAAGTTTTTTTTAAAATCTTTATTCAAAAAATAATAAATTAAATTGATTTTTTTATTTTTATAAAAAAATATACTTTTAAAAATATCTTGATTTGTATTTGACCAAAAATTAATTATATAATTTTGATAATCATTTTTTTTTAAAACTTTATAAAAAAAAAATAAAAATTCTTTCTTAGGACAACTATATAAAAAATCGCAAATTGTAATTTTTTTAAATTTATCTGAATTTTTTTCTTTTAATATTATCCATGAAATTAATTTTTCTTTTTTATATAAAAAATACATCTTATAATTTTTATCATTGAAATACCTCCATTTAATAAAGTTATAATCTCTTATTATTGTATCATTTTTAAATTGATATTCTTTCCAAAAATTGTCAATTATATCTCTTTCATATTGAATATCATTTACGCACTTTATGTTAAATTTGTTTTGGTTTATCAAAAATTTGAAATACAAATTATAAATCACATTTAATGATAGATTTATAAAAAGATTAATTTTTTTTAATTTTTCAAATCTTTTCTCAATCAATTTAGTAGTGATTAAAAAATATTCATTTACTTCATTTTTATTTGCTCTAATAAATTCTAGTCTGTTTAAGTAGCTTGATGACGAATTAGAATTCGCTGTTCCATAAATCAAGTCAATATCTGTATTTTTTGCTTTAATCTTAAGTTCTTCAACTAATCTTCCAAATATACTTTTGTTTACAAACGATAGTTTTTTTTTATCATGTATATTATTTAAATTTTTATTATTTAGACATTTAAATTTTTCATAACCATTTTTATCAATATACGTTTTAGATTGCGCTGTAAAAGTATCTCCAATTTCAGCAATTTTTATTTCTTTATTATTATAAACGAGTCTTTTAATAGTAAGTGAAGCTGTCCCAATAATTTTATCATCTTCTGTGATACCATAAATAAACGATCCAACTCCTTTTGGACTATTAAAAATTTTTAATTTAATATTCTCTTGTTTCCAAAAAAAATCTTTATCTTCAATTGAGAAATTTTTATTTAAAAAGTCTGTAACTTTTTTCAAATCATCAATATTACACTTTCTTAAATTCCAATTTTTCATTCATTATTTTAAAAGTGATTTAATTGAGGTTTTATTCTTTTTACCTAAAATATTTTTATCTAATGCTGTTTGTAATATTTCTGGAATATAAAATTGATTATTTTTTTCATTCAAATTTTTAAGTATTTTTAGACAAGTATCTACACCTATTAGATCTATTAAGTTTATTGGATTTAATTGCAAATTTAACTTATTACTCATTCTTAATATATCTTCATATTTATAAAATAATTTTTCCTGTAAGTAAAAAAAATTTGAAATTTGATAAAAAACTATTGAATTTCCAAGATAACCTCTATTTTTATTAATTTTAAAAAAATCAAAATTTATTTTTTTTAACTTTTCTAAGAGCGTATTATAGACCAAATTATCTCCAGTATGATCAATGGAGGTCTCTAAAATTTTCAAGTTTATGGGATTAAAAAAATGAAGACTGTTTGCTTCTGTACCTATCTCGTTATGCACAAAAGAAGAAGAGTTTGAAAAAAAACCATATTTAGCATTTTTAAAAATTTCATAATTTTTTTTTTTTAAATCTAGATTTTCGTTTACACATTCAATAACTAGGCTATTTATGTCAAATAATTCTTTGTAATTTTTAAAAATAATACTTTTATTATTAATTGGTAAATTAAAAAGCTTACTTAATTTTTTTTTATTTCTATTAAATAATTCCAAATCAGAATAATTAGTAAAAATAGTTACGTTAAAATCTAATAAAGACATTAGAGCTGAAATTTGAGTGCCCATTATTCCAAATCCTAAAATTGCTATATTCATTATAAATTTTCTATCTGTTTTATTGCTAATAAATTTTTTTTTTCAATTAAATTAGAAACTTGAGATATTTGTTCATCAACTAGTTCTGTATACATTTTCTCATCTAAAGTTTCATAATGATCAATTAATTTTTTCAATTCATTCATATTCATACAATATTTGATTTTAGAGTCATTAATATTTTGAAATTGATTTGAATAAATGTTGTCAGTAACATTTATTTGTATCCCTAGTCTTCCCATTAAAATTCCCTCTAATCCAGCAGTACTAGTTTCATAAATTATATATTTAGAATTTAATATTTCTTCTTTAAAACTTTTTTTAGAAACCTGATATTCAATATTTTTCTCTTTAAAAATTTTTTTTGCTAATAGCTGTTCTTCTGCCCAAGAATGAGGATTTTCTCTTATAATAAAATTATATTTTTTGAAGAATTTCTCATCATCTGATAATAGTTTTGCTAAGTTTACTATCTCCAAACCTACTCCACACATGAATAATAAATTTTTTTTTCTAGTTTCTAGTTCAAAAATATTGTTATTTTTTTTATGATACTTATCAGATCCTAATATAATTAAATTTTCTTTTTTATAACCAATTTCAATAAATTTTTGCAAGGCAATTTTACCTGTTGTCAAAATTTTGTCTGGTCTTGGAGGATTAATTTTTTTACTTATCGAAAAATAATATTTATGACCTTGTGAATGTGAGGCATGAGCGTAACCAAGTGTAACAATATTCTTTTTTTTTGCTTGTATTATAATTGATCTTTGCCAACCATTTTCTTCGTATGGTAAAATTATTTTATCAATACTATTATTGTCATTTAAGATTTTAGAATAAAGATTTGATAAATATATTTCATAAAAAATATCTTCATACAAGACTTTATTATAATAAAATTCATCAAAAAAAACTAACCAAAAATAATTTTTTATCTTATTTTTAATAAAAAAATTTTTATTATTTAAAATATCATATTGAAACTTCCAAAAAGAAAATAATGATTTCATAATCATTTTGGGTGAACCTAATTCAATTATAAAAAAATATGATTTTTTATTTAAATCGATATTTTTTTTTATTTTTGTTAATTCTTTTGGATAATCATTATAAATCCACAAATATTCTTTAGAATTAAGCATATCTCCAAAAAAATGATCTTTCTTTTCCTTAATTATATTATCGTTTAGAGATAAAGATGAGACTATTGTTGAATTATAATTTGAAATTTTTGTGCGAGGTTTTTTCAAAAAAATTATTAAATATTTTATAGCATTAAGTAATGCTAAAATTGATATTTTTAATGATTTTAAATTTAAATTTTTAAATATTGATAATAAATTATTTTGACACTCCTCATTTTTAAAAATGGATTCTATGTATTTTTTTATAACATCATTTTTACCTACAACAACAACCTCATCATATTTTTCGGTAATTTCCAATATTGCTTTTGAATAAAAGTAATTATTTAAACTATAATTATTTTTTGTTTTCCACATTATAAATCTTGAAGAATCCGTAAGCCACCAGTTTTTATTTATTCCAGAAAAAAAAATTGATATTTTCTCATGGAAATTTTTTGCTTCGGTCAACCAAGAATCATATCTTAAATTTATTAGTCTTTTTAAATCTTGTAGATCAAAATCCTCTGATTTATTGTCTAAATATTCTAAGTGTATATACTTTTTATTTTTTTGACGAATCTCTATATTGTTAACAAATAAAATTTGTTTCATCTATATATCGATATAAGTTATTTTTTTTTCCAAATTTGGTTTGAAGAATTTTTTTCAAAATAAATTTCTTCAATCAATTCAAACCCAGATTCACCCAAAATTTTTTGGACTTTAATATTTTGCTCTTCAAAGTTTTTATAAACCTCTATCAAAATACTTTTTGCATTTTTTATTATCTTTTTTCCACCCTCCAGAACCAAATGTTCAATTCCATCAACATCAATTTTTATATAGTTAGGTTGATCAATATCTAAATTTTCAGCTATATCATCTGCTGAAAATCCTATAGTCTTGTATGAAAACTTGGTATTCATAATTTTTCCACTTGACATATATTCTTTATCAAATGTTGAGTGTGCTGACCCCCAACTATTATTACTCATGTTTAATTTGCTAATTTTTGTAATATCATTCAAGGCAATTGGAAATACGGTTATATTGTCAGAAAGATTGTTTAAATTAATATTCCTTGAAAGTGTTTCCAAATTAAAAAATGATGGTTCAAAACTAAAAACCTTGTGTCCTCTTTTTCCAGCGTAGACAGAGTAGATGCCAATATTAGCACCTACATCCCAAAAAATAGAACTATTTTTAAAATTATCAATCCATTTTATTGTTTCAGGTTCTTTTGTGGCAAGTGTTTTCGATCTCCAATGACAAACTGCATTAGGAGTTGATAGTTTAAATTTAATTTCATTATGTTTTAGTGATAATACTCTTTCTAGAGAATTTTTAACTAATTTGTCCAATATGTAATTACCTATTTTACTTGTTGATAAAAACAAATTCAATCTATTTAACAACTTGCTCAGTAATTTTTTTATTATAATTTTCAATTTATTTTAATATTATTCTTTAATTTTTTTTTTAAATAATTTAATATAGTATTGTAACTAAGAAAATTAATACTCTGATCTGGATCAATAGAAATTCTAAATTTACTTTCAATTGCCATAACTAATTTTACATGATTTAGAGAGTCCCAATTCTTTATACTTTTATAATTAGTCTTTTTATTTATTTTTTTTTCTTCTATTTTAAAAATATTTTTAAATATTTTTTTTAATTCATCTTCCATTTTGTTCATGTTTCACTTTCAATAAATTACTTGAATTAATTTTAAATTTTTCAAGGTCCAATACAAATTTTTCTTTTGAGATAACCTCAAAACCCATTTTACTATAAAAATCAGAGCATTGTGAGTTTTTGTCAGATTTTTTATATATTCCGGTTACAAATTTTATTTTAATTTTTTTTAATTTTAATAATAGTTCGTTTAATGCTACTTTTTCAACTTCTCTACCTAAAATTCTACAAGATAGAAGGAAATTATCAATTGCGCATTTATTTTTCAAAATTTTAACAGTAATTAGACCTGTTATTCCATGGTCACCAAATTTATCCTCTAATCTTATAACAAACGGTAAAATTGTATTTTTTTTTAAATAATTTTTAAATGATAATTCGGTATATCTATTTGTTGTTAAATTAAATTGATTTGTTTTATTAAGCATTTGAACACATCTTAAAAAGTTATTATCATCAATATTGTAAATCGTTAGCTTCATTTTAAGACTTCTTAAATATTTTTCATTTTCGTTATCTTTAAACTTTGATTTAAACGATTTAATTTTACTTGCTAAAACATATTGATTTTTTTTGTTAATATCTTCTTTAGTTAAATCAGTGTTAGTATAAAAAAATGCAGTTTCTTCAATAGAATTTATATATTCATCTACTGCTTCAGGAACATCTATAGTGCTTACTTCTGGATTAAATTTTTTCATCTGATCTCTTTCGAATTTTGAGTCATCAAAGAAAACTATAGAGTCTTTACCAATATTAAGATTTTCAGCTATTTCGTTAATGTTTAAATATTTTGATTTCCAATTAGCTTTAATTATTGAAAAATCATTTAATTTTAAGAACAAATTTTTGTTTTCCTTAAAACATTCTTTAACATCTTTATAATTATTTTTTGATGAAATTGCTAAAATTATTCCCCGTTCAGATAAATGCTTAATATATTTCTGAAATTTCAAATACTTTTCACCCTCATAAGAACCTGAAATTTTAAGATTATGAATACCGTCTTCTCCTAAAATTCCACCCCAAAGAGTATTATCAAGATCCAAGACTAAACATTTTTTTTTTACTAATGATATCGATCTGATTATTTTAGATATATCTTTTGCTGAAACATCACAACCATGTTCACTTAATAAATTTTTTGAACTATAAAAATTTTTTTGGCTATAAAAATTTTTCTGACCAACTTCTAGCACTGCAGAATTATAATTAAATAAATTTATGTTGTAATTTTTACATTTAATTTTTATATTTTTATTATATTTATGAATAATATTTTTATTGAAATCAATTTTTTCATTTTTAAAATTTTCATAGTAAAAGTAAGGTAAGTTAAAATATATAATTTCAATATTTGGATTTTTATTCTTTAGTTTATTTAACAGTTCAATTTGTTCAAATATATGATTGGCAAATTTATTAAAATTTAACTTACTATTTTCGTAAATTAAATTAAATTCATTTCCTACAATAAGTACATCAATTTTGTCCTCTTTTTTTATTTTGATTATTTGTTGATGAATTTGATCAAAATCTGATTCTATAATTTCACTTAAAATGTCTTTTTTTTTTAAATAATATTCAAGGTAAGCTTGCAATTGAAATGAATTAAAATTACATAAGAATTTAATTTTTTTTTTTATCAATTTTGATTTATCAATTGAAGAAATATTATTAATAGAATCAATTATTTCAAAATAGTTTTTCATAAAAATTTTTTAAAGTTAAGTTTATTTTATAGTTTTTAAAAATTTGAAACTTTTATCACTTTTATTAATAACTTTAAATCCTAATTTTATTAAAAAAAAACTACTAGGTAAATTTTTTTTATCTGTGCCTGCAATAATTTCTTTTACTTTATATTTTTTTGAAACGTAATTTATAGCTAATTTTACACTATTAAAAAAAAAATCATTACCAAGATATTTGATGTTACAAACCATATAACCAATTGAAAACGTCTTTTTATCTTGATCCCTGAATGTGATTGTACCTACAAATTCTTTTTTTTTAGTATCAAATACTGCTAAATAAATATATTCATTTTTCTTCATGAATTGAAAATAAGATATAGCATCTTTTTTAAATTGTTTTCTTTTTCTTGTAGATAAAAATTTATTTAATTTTTTATTGTTCAGTGAATTTATAAATTTTTTATTAATATCTTTTTCCTCAAAATCTTTAATAAGTATATTTTTGTGTTTTATTTCTATCATGTTATTTTAAAAAAAAAGATTTCCTAATAATTTTATCATTATTTAATATCTCTATTAAATTAGGAAACTTAATATTTAACAAATTTAGATTTTGCTTGCTGTTCATTTGAGGCAGTCTTGGAAAACTTATATTTAGTTGATTATTTTTTTTTGCTAATTTTTTTAATCTATTTTCTGCAATTAACTTTATTCTTGCATATTTTGATTTTTGATTAAAATTCTCTATAAATATTGTGGATGGATAAAAAAAATTAATTTTGCTGTTAACAGAAATTTTTTCTAATATTTCAATTGGTTTTTCTAAGTATATTTTTTGATAAAGATCGTTTTGAATTTTATTTGAGTTTAATGAAATTTTTGAAGTAGGAAAATAGTATATTGTACTAATTTTTTTTTTTTTTATTAATTTAATAACTTTATTTTTATCATTTAAAATATCTATTTTCGCTACATTCACATTTTTATTTTTAATCTTCAATTGATTTTGAAAATAAGTCGCAAATATTGTAATTTTTTTATTATGTTTAAGAATATTTAACAAATCGTGCCCTAAACCATTACTTGCACCCAAAATTAATATATTTGAAGTAAGTTTTTTAGCAGACAAAATTAAACTTTTTGTAGGATTTATTTTTTTTGATATTAAAGAGGGTCTTATGATTGAATTAAATTCAATTATGAAATGTTTATTTATTAAATAATTATGTATGAATGGATATCCTTTTTTTTGTAATTTTGAGTAAAATCCAGATTTTAAATTATTTTTAAAAAAATTTATTTTTATTGACTCTATTATTGAATTTTTTCCAGGATTAACCATACCAACGTAGTGAGAAATATTTCTTATTAATTCAAATAAAATTTTATAATTAATTGAATTTAATTTAAATTTTTTTGTTTTTTTTAATGTGTAACTTTTTAATTTAATCTCATTAAATTGAAATTTATTTTGACAAGAAAAAATTAATTCTGCTTTTATTTTATCTTCTTGTATCAAAGAAATTTTTTTTTTATTTTTTTTTAGTATAATATTTTTATTATAAACAAAGTGTTTTAAAAAATTTATTTCTATTAATTTAATTTTTTTTATTTTTAAAAAATTTGGAAATAATGATTTTATTGTTTTTTCAAAAACAAAGCACCCATGACAAATTTTTTCACCGTATATAGAATTATATCCAACTTTATTATCTAAATGTATTTTATTAAAGTCTTTAGAATATGATGAATATTTTTTTCCATCTAAATCTGTTATTTTAAAAATATTTTTTGATGGCACTAAGTTTTTTTATATTAATTTATAATATTTTAAATAGCTGATTCTAAATTTAATTCAAATTAATCCTTATAATGAATGCTACAATAAATTTAATATTTGTAATAAAAAAAATATATATTAATTAATCTAAATTAATAAACAAATTTATTATAATAAATATGATAAAAAAAATTTATTTTGAAAAACCCTCTAATTTCATTTGGGCTTTAATAATTATTCTGAAATTTTTAAAATATAAGATTTTTATTTTTAATTTTGATCATAATCTTAAAAAATATTTTTTTTTAAAAAAGTTTGTTAAAAATAAAATTGTAAAACCAATTATCCCTCTAGAAACCAATTATTGTCATGGTGACTCAATTGATATTGCTAATAGTATAGTTGAAAAATTAAACAACAATGAATTTAAATCATTGATCACTCTTTATTCTTCAGATGAGATTAAATTAATTTTTAAAAAATCAATTGCATATTCATTATTACAACATTTTGAAACAGTAAGAATTATAAAAAAAAAGGATCTTTTTTTTAAATCTTTTTTTAATTCAAATTTTTCTCAAGAAATTAACAAGCAAATTAATTTAAAAAAAATTAAAATTTGTAAAATTTCTAAATTTACTTCTTTTATTGAGATTACTTATTTTAAAATTAAATGGAAAATAATTGCTCCACTTTATTTTATTTTTAAAACTTTTGTATATTTTTTTTTCAGTTTTTTTGGAAAAAAAATAAAAAAAAAAAAATATAAAAATTTAATTTCAATAGACAATGATTTTCAAATTAAATTTAAAGGTTTAAGACGTTTTGATTTTATATTAGACAAGAAAAAAATTAATAAAAGTAACACTCTTTTTTTAATAAACTGCAAAGTTTCTAAAAAATGGATTCAAGATCAAATATTAAATGGTTATAATATAGCTGTTACAGAAAATCTTTCAAAAGTATTTTCATTGAATAAATATAGATATCCTAAAAAATATTACTTAAAAATTTTATTATCTATCTTCACATTTATTAGAACAAAACACAGTTCTAATCAATTCGTAAAGAGCTATATTAACTCTTTAAATATTTTTTTAAATTTTTCACCAGTTCTATATCATTATAATATTTTAAATTATATTTATACAAATCAAGAGGGTATTAACCAAATCTCAAGAAATATTCTTATAAAAAATCAAGGTGGAAAAACTTGGAACTATTCGTCTTTTATAGGAGGAAGTTTCCTCTCTTGTAAAAGCTATTCTTCATTTAATAAAAAAAGAAATGTTTTATTTTCTTTTCAAAACCCATCATTTTTTTTTGCAGTTAATAAAGATGTTGTAAAATATCTAAGATTACACAATTTTTTTAAATCTAAATTTTTTGTTATTGGTAGTATTTACAGCCAATTAGTTAGAAAATACGCTGATAATAAGATATTACAAATTAAAGATTTGCAAAAAATTGATAATAAAAAATTTTTTATAAACGATGATAAAAAAATTATTTCTTTTTTTGATACAACTTTTATAGATGATAAAACCTGCCACACTTCTCTAGAAGATGGAATTAATTTTTATAATGATATTTATTATTTTTCAAAAAAATACTCCAAGAAAATCAAAATTATTATTAAAAACTCAAAAGATGAGGATTTTTATTCGAATGAAAATAATGAGTGGTCTAGCCCAAAAAAAGCCTTAAGACTTTTAAAAATTTGGAATAATTTAAAAAAACTTAAAAACGTATATTTCGCAACTGACAAAGGAAATGTACCTTTAATTATGTCTTTGAGTGACTTGGTGGTTACTCACTGCATGTCTTCGACTTGCATTGAGGCTTTAGGTGCTAAAATAAATTCAGTATGGTATGATACTAATTGCAAATATAAAAACTCACTTTATAGCAAAATACAAAATTTAATAATTCATAAGAGAGTAGAGCTAAATAAGATCATTTTTAATTGTATTCATAACTCCAATAAATTAATCAAAATACAAAAGAAAATACTGAATCACGAAATAGTAAATAAATTAAGCTATAGATCTTTAGATGAAATGAGAAAGAGGATAAATTGAAAATTCAAAAATTAATTAACTATGAATTTAGTTTTATAAATATTCTTTTTAGTATTTTATTTTTTCAAATTGTTTTAATTACTTTCTCTTATTTTATATTTAATAATGGCGTGTCTTATATAACCTCTGAAACCATTACTTTGTTATTTTTAATTTTTTTTACAGTTTTATTATCTTATAAATATACAAAAAATCTTTATTCATCGAAATTTATCTATATAAGTATCTTAATCTTTTTTATAATTTTCGTATTTCCTCGTTTTTTAAGTATTTTAATAATACCATCTTATGTATTTTTCCCATATCCATTAACTATTTTGACAGCTGATATAAATTACTTTTTATTATTTCTTCTGGCAACATTACCTTTTATTTTTAGTGCTTCCTACTTTGCAGAAAGTTTTAATAAAAACCTAATTTCAAAAATAAAGCTTAGGTTTAATTTTTTAAATTTTGAAACAAACTTAAAATCTTTAATTATATTATTAGTATTATCTATTTTTATTGAATTCTTTTTTATGTTTTATTTGAAAATGAGCCCCTTTTCAAATATTGAAGTTGATAAATTGCATTATCTTAAAATGTTATTAAGGAATTTAATTAATGTAGATATTTTTATATTTTTAGTTTTGGGTCTAATATTAATCAGCGACTATAAATATAAATTGAGTATATATTTTTTAATTTGCTTTATATACTATATTATTTTAGCACTACATTTTTCTAAAGGTGGAATATTAAGAATAGATTTAATCATTATATTTCAATTTTTATTTTTATATAAAAAGACTAATTTTAATTTTAAAATAATTACTGCTTTTATTATGATCAATGCAATTTTAGCTCCAACAGTATTTGTGTTAAATTCAAAATTAAGATCATTAAATATTGAGCCCAAAGAAATTTATTCAAAAACAAAAGAAATCTTCAAATATGATAGTTTTGTACCAAAAACTTACAGCCACAATTTATCTAATCTTAGAAAAACGGAAATTAGTGAAATAACGGAAATTAGTGAAATAACGGAAATTAGTGAAATAAAAGAAAAAACAGTAACCATTAAAAAAAAGCTGTTACAAACTGTGAGTAAAAAAAAAGAATTTCGACCTTTTGTTTATATATATAATAATTATTTTTTTAAAAAATATATAACTTGTGATCACCCTTCGTCAGGTAATTTCTTAAATGAAAAAAGTTATGAAAAACCAGGACATGGATCACATTATCAAGTTTTTAATTTTAACATCACATCTAATATGGAATGGATGTATTTAAATAAGTCTTTAATTGATGGAAAAATAGAAAACACACGATTAACATTAGCAGATAACAAAAAACAACCTAAGGGAAGCTATATTACTTTTAAATCAAGAAACCCACAAATTTTCACTGGGATACAAATGATTAGACAAAATAAATCTCCTCAAAATGGTGGGAATAAATGGAAATGGCAAGGTTCAAACGACGGTACTATTTATAATGATTTACTTACAAATCAGAAATGGGGAGGAGAAAAATATACGAGATATACTTGGTGCAATAAAATTCCATATAAATATATTCGCTTTTATAATCCTGATAGCTTCATGTCAAAAAATTCTTCATACGAATATGAATGGCAATTTAAAACATCAACTGGAACATATCTCACAATAGAAGAATTAAATTATTTAAAAATAAATATTTTAGAAAGAAAAATTAAAGATATACCTAAGCTAATAAGTGTAGCAAATATATTTAGTGAAATATTTAATAGATTAGGTGTAGTTGATTATCCAATTTTAATAATTAGTAGAATTAAAAATTTACAATTTCAGGATAATGATAATGACTTTACTTTTAATAGTCTGACAAAAAGAGTAATTAATGGTGTCCTGCCAGGTAATATTTTTGAAAATCATAAACTCAAAGAAGAAAGGTTTGTTGGAAAAGTTATCATGAATTATGATAAAAAATCACTCTCTAAACCAATTAACTATAATACAGAGCCTACTACTCTATGGGGGTCTGTTTATATGTATGGAAATTTTTATTTTGGTTTAATTATTATATTTTTTTTGATTTTGATATCTTTTCTTATTTTTCATTTTTTAAAAAATATTAACAATAAATATACTAGCGTTTCAGCGTGCTTATTTTTGTACGTAGGAATATATGGTTTTTTTGGAAATTTTGGTCTTGATGGTCATATAATTAAGTTAATAATAATTGGTACACAGGTATGTTTCTTTTTTTTAATGCTTGGTATATTAAATAAGTTTCAAAGTATGCTAGCTTTTAAAAAAAATTTATAAAATTAATTATTCAAATAAAAAATTGTTATTATTAAAATCTAGTAAATAAGCTATCAAAAAAACTATATAAATTTTAATGTTTACTAAAAAACCAAATATGATAGCTATATTACCTTATTTGAATTAATTAAGATGAAAACTGACAAAAATATTGATGTACAAAATGCTGGAGAAGGTGGAGGTGGATGGACATTTAATGGTATATCCCACTCTTTTGAAAAGCATGTAGAAAAATCAGTTCCTTTCTATAGCAAAGGACATGACTTAATTTGTAATTACTCAGATTTTTTCTTAAATGGCCCGTCAACTATTTATGATGTTGGGTCTTCAACGGGATTATTGGCAAGAAAATTAATAAAATATCATGATAAAAGGAAAAAAATAAAAATAATAGGAATTGAACCAGTGTCAGACATGGTAAATTTTGCCAAAAAAAAAATGCTGATAAAAGATGTAATTTTATATGTGAAGACATAATAAATGTTGATCTTGAAAACGCAGCATTAATTACCTCTTACTATACAATGCAATTCATACATACCAATGTACGTCAAAATGTATTTAATAAAATATACAAATCTTTAAATTGGGGTGGAGCTTTTATTATTTTTGAAAAAGTGAGAGCTCCGGATGCAAGATTTCAAGACTATTCCAATCAAATATATTCTGATTTTAAGCTTGATCAAGGATTTGAGGAGTCTGAGATTGTTCATAAAACAAGATCATTAAAAGGTATTTTAGAACCTTTTTCTGAGCAAGGTAATATTGACATGCTTAAAAGAGCTGGATTTAAGGACATATCTTGCATTTTTAAATGGGTTTCTTTCGCTGGTTTCCTAGCAATTAAATAATGTGTGGTATTTTCGCGGTTAGTAGCAACAAACAAAACATTAATAACAAATTATTTGAAAAGTCTCTGGCAACTTTAAATCATAGGGGTCCAGATGAGTCTAAAATATTCAAAGATGAATATATTTCTTTAGGTTTTACCAGATTAGCAATTCAAGATCTGAACACAACGGGTGCGCAACCTATGAGTGACAGAAATGGAAATTGTCTAATATTTAATGGAGAAATCTATAATTTCAAAGAGATCAGGAAATCATTAATACAAGAAGGAATTAAATTTAAATCTAGTGGAGATTCAGAAGTTCTTTTAAATTCAATTTCATCATGGGGAATTAAAAAAACATTAAATCATTTAATAGGAATGTTTTCATTTGTTTATTTTGAAAAGAAAACATCTAAAATTTTTTTTGCAAGAGATCATTTTGGTATGAAGCCTATTTTTTACACGCTTGACAATGATACATTAATAATTGGATCAGAGATTAAATCAATTTTTACTTATACTAATAAAAAAAAATTGAATAAGGACCTAAGCTTAAACCCTATTTTTTTTACAGGACTTTCCCCATATGGTAAGACAATGTTTCAAGACATCAATCGAGTTATGCCTGGTGAATTTTTAACTTATAATATCAAAACAAATTTTCTTAGTAAAACAAAATATTTTAATTGTGGGGATTTGGTAGACAAAGATCTTTATAATAAAATTTCTAAAATGTCAGATGCTGAGTATGAAGAACTTCTAAAAAAGGAACTAGAAAAATCTGTAGAAATGCACATGATTAGTGACGCAAAATTAGGTGTATTATTTAGTGCGGGACTTGACTCAAGTCTAATTGGTGCAATTGCTTCTAAAAAAGTAAATGAAAATTTAGAGTTTTTTAAATATCAAAGTGATGATTTAAATGATAATAATTTTTCCAAAGATTTTCAAGATAAACATAAAGTTAATTTGAACTTAGTCAAAAATATTGATAAAGATATAATTTTTGAACTTCCAAAATTAATATATCATTCTGAGACAATCAATAAATCAGATAGTACCCCACTGTCAAAATGTTGTGCTCTAGCAAGTCAAATGGGATTTAAAGCATTGCTCAGTGGTGATGCTGCAGATGAAGTTTTTGGGGGATATAATAGTTTTTCCTCTTATATTTTAAAAAGAAAAATAAGAAATTTTCCTAAATTTGATTTCATCAAAAAAATTCTTAACAAACTGTTTCCTGGTTTTTTAGAATTTTTTGGTGCTCCGTTGGAGCATATAGTTTCTCCTTATTCGACAAACTATCTTGAATTTTATTTAGATGTATCGCTGCACGGTGGTGACAGAACAACAAAATTTTTAGAGGCTACAGAGGCATATAGTTTTATAAAAAATAAAGTTGAACGTGACTCAAATGCTTTTTTACTAGATGAAATAAGTTCAAGATTGGAAAGATTTTTGATAAGAAATGATAGATTTGGAATGATGGAGTCTGTGGAAATAAGAGTTCCCTATCTAACTATACCTGTGGTCAAAATTGCAGTAAACACACCCTATTACTTGAAATGCAAATTTTTACCATCAATAAAATCTAGGAGTCTTTATTCAAATAAACATATTTTAAAAAAAATTGCAAAAATTTTTGATGTTCCTAAATCAATTATTAAAAGACCTAAAATTGGAACTCCCTCAGGATCAATCAACAATTTTAACAATAAAAAAATATTTGAAAATTGGAATCTAAAAAATTCAGCTAAATTTTTATCAACAAATCAAAATGTTTTAAAAACAAGCATTAATAACCTTTCATCCGAAATTGAAAAAGATAAGCAAATTTGGAATTTATTATCATTAGAAATTCTAATACGTGAATTTATTATTGGTGATAGCTATGAACAAATAGTACAAGAATTTAAGAACATAATTATAAACAAAAACTATGAACTTAACTAAAGATTTATTATCAAATTTTCAAACAATTGTAGATTATCAAAAAAAAAATGATTCTGACAAGACAAACAAGAATATTTGGCAAAATCGAATGCCTATATGGTTTTCTCGAATTATTAAAGATAACCAAATAAACTGGGATATTCTTAAAAATTTTAGAGGATATGGATTATTAATTTCCGAGGTACCTCACAGACCTAGCAACATATTTAAACATTTTTTTAGAAAACTTATACGTGACCCTGGTGACAAAAAATATTGTATGGAAAATTTTAATAAATTAATGGCTATTGGTTATGGAAATATTTTTAAGAACTACAATTTCAGTGTTGTTGGAAATCCTGGATTTTATACTAAAGATAATATTAAATTTAATGAGAGATGGTTAAGGCATGTGAGAACCTGCGAATTATTTAAAGAATATATTGCTCAAGATGGACCTTTAAAATTAAATGTACTAGATATTGGTGGTGGATACTCTCAATTTGCATGTATGCTAAAAGAGTCTATCCAAATAAATAAAGTTGCTACAGTAGATTATATGGAACAATTATTTTTAAGTCATTATTTCATTAAAACAAATTTTCCTCATGCAAAAGTTAATACCCTTAAAGAGATTATCGAAGTAGACATCATTGATGAAAAATTTATAAATAAGTTTGACTTTATTTTAATTCCAATTGAATGTTTTAATAAGATTAAAAGTGGACTTTTCAATGTTATTTGTAATTTTAGCTCTTTAGGTGAAATGCCCAGAGAGGCTTTCCAAGATTATAATAATTCTGAAGTTATAAAAAAATCAAAATTTTTTTTTACCATCAATAGGCTAGACTCATGGCCAACATATAATAATTTAATTACAATTTTAGATTATAATCTTGATGATTATGAATGTATTCATAAAACTATATCTCCATTATGGGATTATTATTATGTTTCATATGCAAGTTTTTTAATAAAAAAAATAAGCTATCGATCAAGAAATTTTGAATTTATTGGTAAAAAAATAATATAATACTGTATATATCAATTAATTAATTTTTCTCTAAATTGAAGAGTTGAATCTTCAATTTTACATTCATTTATATTTAATATTTTGTGACAGCTCTCTAATGTGTTAAGTCTGTGAGCTATAATAATGATGGTTAAATTTTTATCCAATGCGTAAATTTCAGACATAATTTCTTTTTCAGTTTGATAATCTAAAGCACTAGTTGCTTCATCTAAAATTAAAATTTTAGGATTATTATAAAGTGCTCTAGCTATTCCCAATCTTTGCTTTTCACCCGCAGATAGTTTTATTCCTTTTTCTCCAATTTTTTCATTAAACTGGTTTTGTTTTGAATTTATTAAATCTAATATTCGTGCTTTTTTACAAACTTCCTTCAATTTTTTGTAATCTATATCTTCAATTTTTTCTCCTAAAGCAATATTTTCCGCAATTGAAAGGTCAAAAAGAAAAATTTCTTGTGGAACATATGTAATTTGATTTGCCCAATTTTTAAAATTTGCATCGTTTAATTTTACTCCATCTATTAAAATCTCACCAGATGAGGGAGGAATAAGTCCATTTAACATATGTATAAAAGTTGTCTTACCTGCTCCTGTTTTGCCTATTATTCCTGTTGATGACTTTTTTTTTATTTCTATATTCAATTCTTTGAAAATTATTTTTTCATTGTATTTAAAATTTACGTTTTTAAAGGATATCTCTTGGTTAAAAATTATATCAGATTGATCTAGTCCAGTTTTATTTTGGAAAATATCTTCATCAAATATTTTGATATAATCATCTAATGCTGATTTCTTACTTACTATATTAGAAAAATTAAAATAAATTTGTTGCATCAAGGGAAGTAGCCTCTGTACACCAATTGCAATCGCAGTTAATAAAGGAAGTATTTCAACTAAGTCAAGTTTTTTATTTTCATAATAAAGAACAATAAAACAAATTATTAAAAGAGTGAATGTTTCAACAACATATCTTGGAAACTGGCTAATTAATCTATTTACACCTATCTTACTGTGAATTGTATTATTACTTACAGAAAAAATGTTTATATAAAAATTTTGTAAATTTTGTAAAATTATCTCTTTTATAGCTCCAAAACTCTCTTGTAATGACTTAACAACTTTACTTTGATTATCAGCAATTAATTTACTATTTGATATAAGTATTTTTCTTGAAAAAAATTCTATTGAGAGATAAATGAGCAAAAATATACCGCTGATTGAAAGTACCAGAGATGTTTTTAAGATAACTAATAACGTAAAAATTGAAATAAATAATATTGAGTTACTGAATAATAAGACAATTGACATAATAATATTTGAAATATCATTATTTTTTTGAGTTATTGCACTAATTAATTCACTACTATTAAAGTTTACATGAAAAGAATAGGGTCTCAACAAAGTATTTTTAAAAAGTATTTGTCCAAGATATGAGGAAGTTTTTGCTGTAAATAAAATATTAAGTCTTAATAAAATTAATCTAAAGACACCTACCAAAACTGCAAATATTCCAAAAAGTGTAGCAAAAAATATTACTTCATTTTTCATATAATCACCAAAAATATAGCTTAGATATTTATAGTAAAAACTTTGATTAATTTGATTATCAAATATAATTGAAAAAAAAGGAATTATTGAACCTAAAAATAAAATTTCACAAAACGCACAAATAATTGTAAAAAAAAATAAAATATAGAAAAATTTCTTAAATGATCTTAAAAAATATAGTATTTTAAAAATACTAGAGATTAAACTTTTTAACATTTGCCTAATCTAATAAATTTCAATGATAGAATTAGCAGTAATTTTACTAAAATCTGCAAGTTCGCTTGTGCTAAAATCTTTGTCATTAATAAATTTATCCACCAGTTGAGAAATATAACCTGTATTTATAATTTTATTATCTAAATTATTTAATAATTTATTTTTTGTTATCTTTTCTTTAAGATACTTTGTGGCTGCAGAATTTAGTAAAATCTCCCTAGAATGATTAAAGTTTTGATCCACATCATAGAGATATGAATGTGGGCCATCTTGAATTTCATAAGGATATTTTAACTTATGTTTTAACATGTGTTTTAAAGGATATTTTGTTGAGTTTAAATCAAGATTTTTTCCCCAATTTTCAGGCATTTTAGATAAAAAATTAAACATCTCAATTGAGTGAAATGGGTTGCATGCTCTTAAATCAAACAATTCAGCTGTAAAACGAATTGTAGCTACAGTCGATCCTTGCCAGTGAAATGAGTTATATAGATTTAAAAATATACTGTAAAAATTCTTAAAATTAAATTCTCTAGCATACTGGTCTATATAATTAGAAAACATATAATTTTCATACTCGTTTCTACCTTCGTCTGTCAAAAAGGTTTCTTTTTCAAGGGAAACCATTGGAAATCGACTGTTTTGAACAAAAAAGCTTCTCAAATATATTTTTTTAATTTCTTCAACCTGTTTATCTTTAAAATTTTGCAGAATTGGGCTACCTAAGTGGTTGTATAGAATTTTCCAAACAGGGTCATTAATATATTTGCCATTTATTATCTGTTTTAAAAATGTTGGGCTAAACAAATATGTCATCATCTTATCGCTATATTCTCTAAAAGAATGTGATTCGGGATGAAAAATTGTAAAATATTGGCTAAAACCTAAATTATGAGCCCCGTCACTCATCTCACCTGAAAAAACTGCTGTGTCATCTGAAACTCTAAATTTTGATGCTTGTTCTGCTAACAGATAATGGTTAAGTCCCGCTAAAACATTAAAATTTAATGATCTAAAAGGGCTCTGCAATTTTTCAAGGTATTTATTTACAAATTTTTCCTCAACATAATTATTTTCGACCATTTCAAGTTTTAGGTCATAAAAATCACAGATTTTTTTAGCTTTTTCTAGCTCAAATTTATTTGTTATGCCGTGTGTTTTAGAATAATTTAATTTACATATTATAGGTCTAATTTTTTTTTTCCCATAAATATAATTCAATGCAGCTAATATAGAGGTGGAGTCCCATCCTGAGGATAAATAAACTACATTGTCATCTTTAGATGAATATTTCTTAATTGTTTCAATGAATATATCAAAATATTCATCATGTTTTTTTTTAGTATAATCTTCAATTTCTAAAAAATTAGGGGTATTTTTTTCTATTTTAATTAAATTATTTTTTATTATAATTTTTTCATAATTTCCTAATCTTTTTATATCTTTATAAAATGTATTTTTTTTTGATGGTCTAGCTCCATATATTATCAATGATTGAGCAACTGAAAAACTGTCAATTTTATAATCTTTTTTTTCAAGATCAAAAAAGTCAAGATCTGAAGCTATAGTAAATACTTTGTTGCTTTGAGAATAGAAAACTTCTTTTGTTGAAAATTTATCTGTCCATATTTCTATGATTTTTTTTTTTTGATCAAAAGCAAACAGTACGAAACTACCCTCTATATTTGTCGATGAATCAAAATTTTGAAAATCTTTTTTATCAAAATGACCATAATAATTTCCAATTAAAGCGTATTTGATATTTTTATCAGACCATATGGAAAATTTTGAGTTAGAAATGATTTTTAAATCTCCAAATTTTTCAATAAAATTTAACTTTTTATTTACTTTATGCTCATAGTTTGAGATTAAGAATTTAATAAACATAATGATTTTACAGAAATCCTTATATAGATATATATTTTTTATTCAATCTATTGCTTCGCATTCCAGATATGCATAGTAGAATAACCTTCTTCTGTAAACTTTTTTGTAAGATTTATTAATTTAACGTTATTGTCCAAAAAATTAATTATATCTTCTATCTTTATTTTTGGAGCTTGATGTTTAAATTTTTCATAAATTTCTCTACAAAGAATCAAATCCTCTGGGTAATCAACTGTTAATCTTAAATCTTTTCGAACATACTTCTTATCAGTAACAATTTTTTGACATTTAAATTTTGTTATATTTTCTCTTATGTAAAGAGAGCAAAGTTCAGATTTATGTTTTTTAGTTCCATGCTTATGCGAGTAATTTAGAGCTTTCATGCTAATAATTTCAAAACCAATTCCATCAATGACGTCTACAAGAGTTGTAAAATCATAATTATATTTAGAATGGTTAGACCAAGCTTTTCTTAAGGGTTTATAATACTTGAATGGGCTTTCACTACTTACTCTTAAAACATCTGTAGCTTTATATTTTTTGCCAGATTTAATAAGTCTACTTAAAACGTCTATTTCATCACCGATAACGTATTTAATTTTATTTTTTTTTGCATATTCAATAAAAGCTTTGTTTGATGATCCTTTTGAGATCGCAATAACGATATCACTTATAAACTCAAGTATTTTTAAACTCTCGATCAAATAATCAAGTATAGATATGCCATTCTTGATATCAAGATTCTGTAAAGGCTTTCCATATAATCTGCTACCATCGTTTCTACATGCCAAAACTGCGATAAGCTTTTTTTTTGATTTCATTTTAACGATTACTTAATTTGATTTTTCATTTATTTCAATTTTAAGAATTATATAAAATCAATACAATCTGAGATTAAATTTTAATCTAAAATTATTTACTTAATTTATCCTATGCTGGTTAATGATATTTAGCAACATTTTGATAATATAATCTTGAGTCTTTAATTCTAAAGAAAAAAATAATGGAATTGTAAGGCAGCTTTTGTAATAATTGTAAGAGTGAGGGAAATCTTTTGTTTTATATTTTTTTTTTTTATAAAATGGATGTTCTGTCACTGGTATATAATGAACTTGGGAACCTATACCTTTATCAAATAATTTATACATAAGCTCAGCTTTTGTTAGATTAATTTTTTTAAAGTTTATATTTATAATGTATATATGTAAGGCACTAAGTTTGTCTTTATCTTTTAAAAGCGGCTTAATAACATCTGAATTTTTAAATGCTTCATCATATCGCTTAGCAAGTTCTCTTCTTTTTTTTAAAAATTTTTCAATTTTATTCAGTTGAGAGTTTGCTAAAGCGCATTGAAAATCGGTTATTCTGTAATGAAAACCAAGTTCTCTCATTTCAAAATACCAAGGGTTATTAAAACCTAAAGTATAAGCACTATTTAAATCTTCATATTCATCATCTAATTTATTTATACCGTGACTTCTTAGACGCAATAATCTTTTATAAATATTATAATCATTTGTTGTTACAACACCTCCCTCACCTGCAGATATTTGTTTAACTGGATGGAATGAAAATACGCACATGTCAGAAAATCTACATGATCCTACCATTTCACCAGATTTATATCTTGCTCCTAATGCGTGTGCGGCATCCTCAATCAAATATATTTTTTTCTTCAAAGTATATTTTCGTAATTTAGACATATCACAAGGATAACCTCCAAAGTGAATTGGAAAAATCGCCTTTATCTTTTTATCTTTTTTAATTTTTTTTTTTATCTCTTTTATTGAAATATTTGCAGTTTTAGGGTCTATATCCACAAACTCAACTTTTCCTCCACAATAAGTAACTGCGTTAGCAGTAGAAACAAAAGTTATTGGACTGGTCAATCCTTTGTTGCTTTTATTAATTCCTGCTACGATTGATGAAATATGTAAACCTGCTGTACAGCTCGAGACTGCCACAGCATACTTTGAACCAACATACTTTGCTATATTTTTTTCAAATTTTTCAATTTGCGGTCCTTGGGTAAGAGATTTACTTCTTAAGACATTAGTAACACTGTCAATATCACTTTTATCTATAAAATGTTCACCATATTGAATTATTTTTTCAAATTTAATTTTTGTTTTTGTTGATTTTAATTTTTTAATTTGATCATTTATTGATGGGATACGTTTTAATTTTAGAAATTTTTTAAGTTTATTGTTAGATAAGCCCATATTTTTTGGTCTAAAAAGATTTATCGCAGATGACAAACTCTTTTTTCTTTTTATATAGGATGCATCCAAACCAAATATCTTTACGAGTTTCATTGCAAAATCAAATTTTGATATTCTTTCCGACGAACTTATATTATAGGTACCAGTCACATTTTTATTTAATAGTTTATTTGCATAAAAAATAAACAAATCAATTGATATTGGGGTATAAAAAACATTATCATTTATTGATATTTCATTTTTATTTCGGATATTTTGAATTATAAAATCGCTAAAAGATTTTCTATAATGAGTTCCTTGGCCAAAAAAATTGGTTCTTATTATCAAATAATTTTGTAAATTTTTTTTTATATATTTTTCGGATTCATGTTTTGTGAATGCGTAATAATTGATCGGTTTACATTTATCATTCTCATTGTAAAGAACTTTATGACCATCATAAAGTTGATCAGTTGATATATATATAAGTCTAATATTTAATACTTTACACTGATCAACCAGGTTTTGAGTAAATGTAATATTGGTTTTTTTTGCTAGTTTTTTATACTTTTGGCACTTTTCTAGATCTGTTACACTTGCTGTATGAATTATAGTTTTAATTTTATTATTAATTAAAAAATTTTTTAATTTTTTAATGTTTGTAAAGCTAATAAGTGTTGATTCAATATTTTTAATTTTGATAAATTTTTTATGAAGACCAGATAAAACGTTATATTTTTTTCTAAGATTATAAGACCAGTTTGTCGCTAACAACCCTGAACCACCAGTGATAAGTAAATTTTCCATATAAAATATATTTTTATACTTTGGTTAACTTAACTTATTAAACACTTTAAAGTTTTCCTTAAATTAAATTTTTTTTTTTATCTAAAATTTTAAATTGTCTTTCAGTTAACCATTTCGAATTTTTATCTGAACTATATATAAAATTTTGTTTAACCTTTTTTCCATTTCCTATTCTTTTTTTATCTTTGTGAATATCAAAGAGAGGTGTTAAAATTTTGAAAAACTCCTTATACTCATATGTATAAAACGAGTCATTCTCATTTATCATCATCTCATGAAGTTTTTCACCAGGTCTAATACCTATTATTTTGTGTTTTCTTTTCTTATCAATAAATGTTGCAATATCTGTTACTTTTGCAGAATAAGTTTTTTTTACATAAATTTCACCACCCTTCATATCACTTAAAGCAAACAAAATTAAATTTATAGCTTCATTTAAAGTTATGAAAAATCTTGTCATTCTTGAATCTGTGATCGGAAATGATTCATTATCTTTTAAAGACTTAAAAAAAGGTATTATAGACCCTCTTGATCCAACTACATTACCATATCTTACAACAGAAAATTTTGTTTTTTCTGATAAATTATTTGCTGCAATAAAAAGTTTATCTGAAAGTAATTTTGTAGCTCCATAGAGGTTCACTGGATTGCATGCTTTGTCAGTGGACAGCGCTATAACATTTTTAATATTATTATGTCTTGATGCCTCTATGATATTTTTAGCTCCATCGACATTTGTCAATATACACTCTGAAGGATTGTATTCTGCAGTTGGAACAATTTTTGTAGCTGCAGCATGGATTAAATAATCTACATTTTTTGTTGCCCATTTTAATCTATCTAAATCTCTTACATCGCCTATTATAAAATTTATATTTTTGTGATTTTTGTAATCAATAGCCATTTGCCATTGCTTCATTTCATCTCGAGAATAAATTGTTAAATCAATATCTTTAAAACTTTTCAATAAAAAGTGTGTAAATTCTTGACCAAACGAACCTGTGCCACCTGTTAAAAAATATTTAATTTTTTTTTTCATTTTTCTTTTATATATCATTATATTAATTTTTTTATTTAAAAAAAACTAGTGACAAATTGTTTAGAAATAAACAATACTTGATTTTCTAAATCTTCTAATATATGTATTTCTCACCTTATAAAATGAAAACAAACCCAAAAAAAATAAACCCTAGATCTGAAATTATTACTATGATGAGAGGTTTCTTTTCATTGCCAATTATAACAACCTTAAGTAATCTTGGTATAATTGATATTTTGCTAAAGAAAAAAAATGTATCAATAAAAGATTTTAAAAGAATTAAAAATAAAGAATTTCTTACATCGGTATTTAGCTATTTAGAAAGCCTCGGAATATTAAATTCACAAAAAAAAGATAAAAATAAATTTTTTAAAGTAACAATCTTAGGTGATAAAATCCTAAAAAGAAAAGGTTCATTTCATCTTCTGAACTCATACTCTCCGTTCATAAATAACCTTCAAAATTTTTTAACAAAAACAAATAATCGAAATATTTCATGTAACAGAACTGAAAATGTGATTGGCAGTGGTCTTACAAATGGAAGAAAGTTTTTTCCCAAAGCTCTTGAATTTTTTAATAAAAATGAATTTAAAATTATTGCTGATTTAGGTTGTGGTAATGGAGATTACCTTAGTAAATCTATAAAATATTTCAATAAGTCAATTTATTTTGCCTCAGATGTTTCTAATGAAGCGATCAAAGAAACAAAGAAAAACTTATCATCCAAACATTATGGAAAAAAAATTAATTATTGTAAAAGTGATGCATTTGATGTCAAAAAATGGGCAACTAGTTTAAATAAACTTTCTAAATCTAAAGAAGATAAAATTCTTATATCTATGTGGTACATAGTTCATGAAATTTCAAAGAATAGTAAAGAAAGAATTGTAAGTTTCTTAAAAAATATAAAAAAATATTGCCCAAAAGCTGAAATTGTAATTGGAGAAATTATAAAAGTTGACAATCAAGTTTTATCTCAAAATAAAGATATTTCAATTCTGCCAGAATTTTTATTTTTTCATGAGATTTCTAAGCAGGGTGTTCTTACAGTTAATGATTTTAAATATATAAAAAAGAAGATGCCATATAAACTAGCCAATAAGTATAATTTTGACAATGTTATTTATAAAAATAAAAAAATTCCATCTGCTATAATTTGGCACTTAAAATAAAAATTAAGAATAAAATTATATATAAATTATCAATTTTAGTTAAATTAGGATTTTATGCTTATTAATATAAATAACAAAATTAAAATTGATGATAAATCAAAAACATTAATTATAGCTGAAATATCTGCAAACCATCTGGGTAATAGAAAACGATTTATTGAACATATAAAAAAAGCAAACAGTTGTGGTGCAGATTTAGTTAAGATTCAAAGTTATGAAGAAAATGATATTTCATTAAACATTAATAATAAAAAGTATAAAAATGTCTTTAATATTTATAAGAAAGCCAAAACACCTTTTAAATGGCATAAAGAAGCTTTTAATTTTGCGGTTAGAAACAAAATAACTTTATTCAGTTCACCATTTAGTATTAGAGCAGTCGATCTACTCGAAAGCTTAAACTGTCCAATTTATAAAATAGCCTCATTAGAAATTACAAACTTTCAGTTAATTGAAAGAATATCTTTAACTAATAAACCTATAATAATGTCAATTGGTGCATCAAACATTAATGAAGTTAAACAAGCCTTAAAAGTAATCAACAAATATCATAACAAGGTTATTTTGCTCTATTGTGTTTCCGCATACCCTTCTAAGGAAAGTGATATGAATATAAAATCAATAGAATATTTAAAAAAAAAATTTAAAAAAAATTTTATTGGATTGTCTGACCACACAAATTCTATAGACTCAAGTTTAGTTGCATCATTATGTGGTGCCAAAATAATTGAAAAACATTTTATCATAGATAATAAGAAAACTTATGATAGTGAATTCTCAATTCTTCCTAAACAATTATCATTGTTATCTAAAAATATTGAGAAATATAAATCGATATTAGGCACATCTAAACATTCGATAAAAAAAAAGGAATTAGACAAGAGAAGATATAGAAGATCATTTTATGCAAAAAAAAACATTAGAAAAGGAGAAAAATTTAATGATCAAAATATCATATCACTAAGACCAAATATAGGTTTGTGTGCATCAAAGTATTTTCATTTAATTAAGAAAAAATCAAAAAAAAATTATAAAAAATTTGCGCCTATTTCAAAAAATGAAATTTTTTGAGAATAAAAAGATTCTTTATAGATTTGAGTCTGGGGGTGAGCATGGATTTGGGCATTTAAATAGATCTTTAGAATTTATAAAATTTCTTTTAAAAAAAAATTTTGAAGTAACAATTTGTGCTTCCAGAGAAACAAAAAAATACATTAAAATTCAAAATTTATTTTTTTTTTTTAAAGATAAAAATTCAAGCGAAAATGATTTTTTTAAAAAGGTAAACGCTACTTATAAAAAGTATATAATTATTATTGATCTTAAATATAATTATTCCTTAAGTTCTATTAAAAATTTAGCTAAAAATAACTCTATTATCTTTATACAAAATTTTTCAAAGGCAGTTAGTTATGCGGATAAATTAATTATACCTGATAGTCATTCATATAAAAGAATAATCAATAGAAATTTTGTAAAATCAAAAATTTATTTTGGTAGTAAATATTTAATTTTAAGAGATGAAGTTTTAAACTTAAAAAAAAAAAAATCTAAAAAGTATTTATCGATTAATTTTGGAGGTACTGATCCAAATAATATTGGTGAAATCATACTTAAAATGTTAATTAAATCAAATTGGAAAAAAAAGACATATTTTATGCTTGGTGATGGCCAAAAAAATAATGATTGGAAAAATAAATACAAAGTACCAGAAAACATTATATTTTGTAAATTTGACATAAATAAATTAATAAACTCAGAATTAGTCATTACAGCTTTTGGAGTTACTACTTATGAAATAGCTTATCATGGAGTCAAAAACTTAATCATTTTAAATGATGATAAAAAAAAATTTAAACTTAGTAATAAATTTATTAATGTTAAAAATCTTGGTTTTTATAAAAAACTAAATTATAATTATTTTTATAAAAATATAAATTTTTATTGGAATAAAAAAAATAAATTTAAAAATAAAAAACTAACACTAGATAAATATGCAAAAAGTAGGTTTTTTAATTTACTGAAAAAATAAATGAAAAAATTTAAATTAAATCAAAAGTTTAAACATTGGCCTGGAAAAACTATTACAGAGTCTGATAATAATCTTTTTTGCTTGGTTACACAGAATTCACATCCTCTACACATAGATAAAAATTTTGCTAAAAAAACGCAATTCAAGAAAAGAGTTGTTGTGGGAACTTACGTATTTAGTTTAGTGGTAGGTTTGACCGTTAAAGATATTAGCATGAATGCAATTGCAAATTTAAATTATTCAAATGTTAATCATCTCGCTCCTACATTTATAGGAGACACTTTGTACGCAAAATCAGAAATTATTGAAATTAAAAAATCAAGAAAAGATTTAAAAAAGAAAATTATTAAAATTAAAACAGTAGCATTTAACCAAAATAATAAGAATATTTTAGAATTTCAAAGAGAAATATTAATTAAAAATTAAATATTATGAGATCTTTATTGTTTATTCCAGCACACAAAATAGATTATTTAGATAAATTAAACAAAAATAGTTATCCTGACGCTATTGCTTTTGATTTAGAAGATTCTGTTCCAAAAAATAAAAAAGAAGATGGGGAGAAAAAAATTCAAAATTATTTTAAAAATATAAATAATTTTAATAATCAAATTTATGTGCGAATAGATATTGAAAATAAAAAACTAGATAAAACCCTAAAAAAAATAATACATAGAAAATTAACTGGAATAATATTGCCAAAAATTAATGATGCGAAGGATATTTTTAATTTTGAAAAAAAAATTAAAAGTATAGAGGTAAAAAAAAAAATTAAAAAAAAAACGAATTTTTTTATTCTTATCGAAACATGTAAGGCGGTAATCAATTTAGAAATGATTGCAACATCTTCACGTAGAATTAAAGGTTTAATGTTTGGTGAAGAAGATTTAATGAATGATTTAAACCATTTAAGTTTTAAAAATAATCCAAATACTGATTTTATTAGGACTAAGATTAATTTAGTTGCTAAATCAAATAATTTAATTTCTATAGATACACCATACTTGTATCCTAAAAATATCACTGGTCTAAAAAAATATATTGCGATGTCTAAAAAATTTTGTTTTGATGGTCTGCTATTGATACATCCAAATCAAATTAAAATAGCTAATAATTTGTATAAGCCAAATATTCAAGATTATAGAGCATCAAAAAAAATAACTTCTTCTAATAAATCTAAAAAATATCAGGGACAAAATATTTCTATTTTGAAGGGCAAACTTGTTGGCCCGCCGATGGTCAAGAGAGCAAAAAAAATAATAATTAATTACAATAAGTAATGAAAAACATTATATTAATCGGAGCTGGTGGGAATGCATCTGTAATACTTTCAACTATCTTTGATATTAATAAAAATAACAATTTATTTAAAATTTTGGGTTTTTTAGATGATAAAAAAAAAAAATTTAATAATTTAAAATATCTAGGAAAGATAAATAAAATAACTATTAATAAATTATTAAAAAATAAAGATAATCTTTTTATATGGACTTTGATATCAACTTCACTGAACAAAGAGTCTATTAAAAGATTAGAAAAATTAAATATACCAATTAATAGATTTGCAAAGATAGTTCATCCTACTGCTACTGTGTCTGATTTAGCAAAGATAGGTAGAGGCTCAACTATTCATCCAAATGTTAATATTGGACCAAATGTTGTAATAGGAAATCATGTTCATGTTTTTTCTCAATCTATAATTGGACACGATACTCATTTATCCAGATATTGTTATGTTGCTAACAGTGTATCTATCGGTGCAAAAATTAAAGCTGGAAAAGGTGTTTATTTTGGATCCAACTCAAGTATTATTGAAAAATTAAAAATTTATCCATGGACAGTTATTGGTTTAGGTTCTGTATTATTAAAAAGCGTTAAAGAAAAATCAGTGATGGTTGGAAACCCTGCAAAAAAAATAAAATAATAACGATAAATTGAGTTAACATAAAAATATTATGAAATTAAAAATAATAGCAGAGGCTGGCCAAGGCTTTGAGGGCAAGTATTCACTCGCAAAGAAATTATTGCATGCAGCAACTAAAGCTAATTCAGATACTATAAAATATCAGCTGGTTTTTGCCGATGAGATATGTACTGAAGATTATAGTCATTATAAATTTTTTAAATCGCTTGAATTAAAAAATGATGAATGGAAATCGATCAAAAGAATAGCACAAAAAAATAAAATTGAATTACAATTTGATATTTTTGGAAAACAAAGTTTAAGATTATGTGAAAAATTAAATATTAAAACAGTTAAAATTCATCCAACTGACATAAATAACAAAAAATTGCTAATTTCTCTTAAAGACTCAAAAATTAGAAATATTATTTTAGGTGTTGGTGGAGCTTCATATAATGAAATTATATTTGCTTTGGAATTATTAAAATCGAAAAAGATTATTTTAATGTTTGGTTTTCAAGGCTATCCAACTCCAATAAGCACTAATCAACTTTGCCGATTAAAATTAATAAAGCCAAAGTTATTAAAAAGATATAAAAATGTAGCATATGGCTTTGCAGATCACGAACCATCTAAATCCTTATTGAGGTATATGATACCAGCTGTTGCAACTGGAATAGGTTTTCAATATATAGAAAAGCATATTACATTAAAAACTAAAAGAAAATTAGAGGATTCTGAGTCAGCATTTGATCCTGAAGAATTTAAAATATTTAGTAAAACTTTAAAAGAAAGTTTTTTAAGCATTGGTTCTTCAAAAGATAAAAATTTTTTTTCAATGAGCAAAGAAGAATTAAATTATAGAAATAAAATTAGAAGACATATCATAACAACTAAATCTCTTAAAAAAGGAAAAATAATAAGATACGATCATTTGGCTTTAAAAAGATCATCTGAAAAAAATCCATTAAGAAATATAGATCAAGTAATTGGCAAGAGATTGAAAAAAAATCTGCCTATAAATAGTGTATTGAAAAAAAATTTTATTTCGTCTTAAATAAAATTACAAAAAATTTATATTTAATAATTAGTTATAAAAAAAATATACAATATTTTATTTCTCATAAAATCCATTTTGAGGGATCTTTTAATTTTTTATTAACTACAAAATTAGGAATAAGCGTTTTTTTTAATGATTTGTATGTAGAGAATATGTCTTTTAATTGCTCATAATTATCAATTCCGACAATTATTTTATCAATTTCTTTAATTTCTTTTACAAAAGCCAAACAAGCTTCCAAAGGTGAAATCTTTTTTTTACTTAGCCATTTACCCCATCTATCAAAAAAATTATTTTTACTTATATTTGAGATTTTTAAATCCTTAAAATTTAATAATAATCCTTGTAAAAAAATAGATCTAACATGTATTTCGATTTTTTTTTTTTTAAGAAATTTCAAATAATTTTTTTTTAAAAAGTCTCTATTAATTATAGATAACGGAATATTAACTAAATCAATTTTAAAATTTGAAATTATTGAATTTAATTCTTTAACTGAATAAACAGAAACACCAAATTTCTTTATTACTCCATCTTTTTTTAATTTTTTAACTGACTCAATTATTTGATTTCCTAGTTTGCCTTTTAATTGATTTGGCTTATGTAATAGCAAACAAAATATTTTTTTTACTTTCAATCTTTTACATGAACTTTTAACTTGGTTTTCTATCCATTTGTGTAGGTTATTTTTTTGAGATTTTGGTATTTCTGGTAATTTAGTGGTTATTAAAAAATTATCTAATTTAAATTTACCAAGAATCTTCTCACTTTTTCCATATCCAATTGCAGTATCTAAATTATTTAGCTTATTTTTTTTACAAAATCTTAAAATTTTTGCAATTTGATTAATTTTTACTTTACCCTTAAAATTTGTTATCCCATAATTAAAACCAAATTGAGCAGTTCCAATAGATAGCCTCATTTTAAATATATTTATTAATCTGTTAATCTTTTAAATGTATTTTTACTAATACTGCCCATCAACAAATTGCCTTTAAATTTTCTATCTTCATATTCTTTTATTTTACAAAAAATTTTATCTAGTTCTTTGATGTAATTATCGATTATTTTTTTTGTGTGATATATATTCAAAAATATTAAAGTTGTTCCCAAAATTTTCTTCTTCAATAGTTCTTGTGTAATAAAAGTTTTATAAAGATTGTGATTTCTTTCAAATGTAAATTGAGTTATTGACTCTATTCCAGAAACTCTCAATGGTAATTCGTACTTTTTTGAAAGCTTTATCCATTGACTATTTATATATTTACCTGATTTTATTAACTTTTCCCAACTCTTAATTTTTTGCATAGTTTTTAAAGTATTTATTCCAGCTACAAATCCAATTCTTTCAGTCCAGAAGGTGCTGCTAATAAAACTTTTCTTAGCTCTTTCCATGAACTTTGTTTTTCCAATTACTGCAGTTATTCCAAAACCGTTACCAAGAGCTTTACCAAACATAGCTATATCCGGATTTGCTTTAATAGAAAGATGCAAACCACCTTTTGTTCTTCTAAATCCAGATGTGCATTCATCAAAAATTAAAATAATTTTTTTTTTAGCTGTTAGTTCTCTCACTTCATTTATAAAATCAACGTTAGGTAATGTACTTCTTCCTACTTCCATTTTTACCGCCGCTAAATCAAACTTTTTTATTATATTATATAGTTGATTAATGTTACCATATGAAAATGGATGGACAGTATTTTTTAAATTTTTTGGAACACCTAGCGGTTCTAAACCTGGAAGCAAATGTGCATTTAAATTATTTTTATTTTTCAAATTAACTGACAAATACCAGTCATGCCATCCATGATACCCACATATTGCTACGTGGTCTTTTTTTGATGCAGCTCTTGCTACTCTAATTGCTAAAGCATTAGCTTCTCCGCCAGACCTAGCAAATTTCGCCATGCCAGCCCACTTATGTATATTAAGCAACTCTCCTGCTAGCTGAACTTCTTCAGTCGAATTCAAGGTTGACATATTTCCAAGTATAATTTTTCGTATTACCTCTTTGTCAACGTTTGGATTATTATAACCAAGAGTATTTTGCCCAACATAACACATCATATCAAGATATTTTTTTTTATCATCAGTCCAGACATGTGTCTTGTCAGTTTTGTAAAAATAAGATGGCCAATAATCTGGTAGTATGATGTCTGGGTTTTTAGAAAGCAACATGTTGCCACCTAAAATTATTTTTTTTGCCCTGACATATAATTTATTTTTTTTCAATATATTTAAATATAACTAATTATTATAAAAAAAAATAAATAATTTTTAATACTTTAAACAAAGTATCAGGTGCTAAAAAATATAAAGATAATTGATTTAATAATCATATTTATTTAAACTATAAAAATTTTTTTCAGTGCATAAATCAAGCCAATTGAGCTATTAGTACTGGTCAGCTGCACGTATTACTACGCTTCCACATCCAGCCTATCAACGTGGTGGTCTACCACGGCTCTATAGGAAGAACTAGTTTTGAGGTGAGTTTCCCGCTTAGATGCTTTCAGCAGTTATCTCTTCCATACTTAGCTACCCGGCACT
>Ga0233427_10000516_pt1 | contig 49249 bp, 47 predicted proteins | sample SI_118_April2016_5_FD_179885 | JGI IMG/M metagenome (GOLD analysis project Ga0233427, IMG submission 179885) | Seawater microbial communities from Saanich Inlet, British Columbia, Canada - SI_118_April2016_100_MG | ecosystem: Environmental > Aquatic > Marine > Inlet | place: Canada: British...
TCGCTGATCGTAACCTAAATGAAATATCGGGCGGAGAATACCAGCGGGTGCTGGTCGCCTCTGTGCTTGCCGAAAGTCCAAAGTTTTTGCTTTTGGATGAGCCTAGTTCATCTCTAGATTTACACCATCAAGTGAAGCTTTTTTCTTTGTTAAAGAATTTTTGCAATGCGGGGCTGGCAATTGCTGTGGTGTGCCACGACTTTAACATCGCTAGCCGCTTCGCCGACAACATTAGCCTGTTGCACAATAACAAAATAATTGAGAGCGGTTCGTCCAAACGAGTGATCACACAGCAAAACCTGAGTTTACTGTTCAACGATTCGGTGACGGTTTCTTTAATCAACAACAACCCTGTGGTGGTCCCAGCAGATGATTAAAGCACGTCCGATATTACTTGGGCTAGCGGCCTTCTCTCTATGTGCTTTACTGCTTGCCCCATACTTCGGTGCAGCCGAGTACAGTGCTCAAATTCATGATTTAAGGCTGCCCCGAGCAACTTTAGCATGGATATGCGGTGGCGCGCTTGCCGTTGCTGGCTTATTGATGCAAACTTTATTGCGCAATGATTTGGCAACCCCATTTACTTTGGGCGTCGCATCATCTGCTAGCTTTGGAGCCTTTTTATGTTTTGCGTTTCCCTTCACTGCTAATTCGGTGTGGGCTCCACAAACACTTGGCTTTTGCTGCGCCATGGCCACCCTTGCGTTAATTTTACGCCTGACCTCGTCTAGGCTTGGTAACAACGGAATTTTGTTGGTAGGAATTACCATCAACTTTGTATTTGGCGCAGCTTTAATGATTATTCGGCACCTAGCCCCCCCTTACCGAATGACAAAATTAGAGCACTGGCTAATGGGTTCTATCGAAACCTCAAGTTTTGATTCCTCCATTATTATTTTGGCGATTGCCGCAGCCTGTTGCGCTGTGGCTTGGCGAATGAAAGATGATTTGGACCAATACTCTTTTGATGTTGTTGTCGCCAAAGCTCGCGGGGTCGATGTTAATAAACTACTAAAGACTGGGCTAATTGTTGGGGGCTGCCTTACTGCTGCAGTTGTTTCACAATGCGGCCCAATAGCCTTTGTTGGCTTGCTAGTGCCACACATGCTGAGGCCTTTCTTGGGTTTTTCTCACAAGCTGATGTTGCCCGCCTGCTGGTTACTAGGCTCCGGCTTTCTAGTGTTCGCTGACACCTTGTCGCGAAGCCTGCTAATCTTTGGCAGCTCAAGCGATATGCCCGTTGGCATAATTACCGCCCTGCTTGGTGGGCCGCTATTTCTGGTAATTATTTTACGAAAATCAACGAAAGGCGCCCATTAGTGACAAAATTTAGCTAAAATTTGCGCCATCATGAGCGAAATCAACCGCATTGAAATACAACATATCCTTGTCTCTTTTGACGATACTCCTGTCCAGGCGCAGCGCACCAAAGACGAGGCCAAAGTTATCGCATCAAATTTGCTGGAGCAAGCCAAGACCGCTGAAGATTTTGCAGCTATGGTGCTCGAGCACTCTGACGATCCTGTTCGCGAAGGCGACCCCTCGCCAGGCGTTTATCGCTTACTAAACACCGGCATTGAGGGTGAAGACTTCGGTGCTTTCGTTACAGCGCTCAACGCAGAAGCCGAAGCTAAGCAAAAAGAACTTACGACTAAAATTGAAGATGGTGAAATGACTGTTGCTGATGCTGAAAAAGTCATGCAGGTTTTTATTGAAGACTTGCGCGCCCGTGGCGACGCCAAGCAAGCAACCATCGAGCACCCACGTGCGGCAATGGTTCCGGCTTTCGGCGACGTTGGTTTTGCACTAGAAGTCGGCGACGTTGGTATGGCCGACTATGACGCCGAAAAATCTCCTTTCGGATGGCACATTATTAAGCGCTTGGCTTAATTGGCTGTTCGGCAATTTTCTTGATACCCCTCGACTAGGTCTTGCAATACTGCGAGCACCGCGTCGAGGTCTTGTTCGGTTAAAGCATTCGTGAGTAGCTCTAGCTGCTGGCTAATTTTTTCGACCGATGGCCCGCGCTCAATTGATTTATAAATCTTTTGGTGAGCAGTTTCTTCGGAGCTGCTTGCGTCAACTAACAACTCTTCGTATAGCTTTTCTCCGGGGCGCAGCCCTGTTATTTTTATTTCTATTTCGCGGTCGACATTGCGTGTGGCTAATTCAACCATGCGTTTAGCTAGATCATATACCCTGACTGGCTCGCCCATATCAAGCAAAAATACTTCGCCGCCCGTACTCATGGCGCTTGCTTGAATAACCAACTGCGATGCTTCTGGAATTGTCATAAAGTAGCGACAGACATCTTTATGTGTCACGGTTAGTGGCCCGCCTTCAGCAATTTGTTTACGAAATAATGGCACTACGGAGCCCGCGCTGTCGAGAACGTTGCCGAAGCGCACCGCGCTAAACTTGGTCGGCACAGGCAATATCCCATCAAGAGCCTCTAGGCGCCCTGCTTGCTGCGCAACAAATTGGCACGCCAGCTCAGCAACCCTCTTTGAGGCACCCATGACATTAGTTGGGCGAACAGCCTTGTCGGTGGAAACCAAAACAAAGTTCTTTACGCTGGCCTTGGCAGATTCTTCGGCCACCGTTTTGGTTCCTATAACGTTGTTGCGCACCCCCTCTATTGGGTTTACTTCTACTAGCGGCACGTGCTTATAGGCAGCTGCATGGTAAACGGTTGTCACGCGATGTTCTATCAACGCGTCGCGAACTAAATTCCTATTCAATACCGAGCCCAAAACCGGAACCACGTTCAAGTGCGGATACATCCGCCGAATTTCCATGTCGATAGAATAAAGCGCATATTCTGACACATCAAACAAGACTAAACTGGTGGGGTCAAGTGCTGCAATTTGCCTTGACAACTCTGAGCCAATAGAACCTCCGGCGCCTGTAATCATCACCGCGCTATCTAAAATAATTTCTTTCAATAGCTTGCGATCTGGCTCTACGGTTTCGCGCTGCAACAAATCGCCAGCGTTAACGTGAAACAGGTCTTCAATTTTGACATTTCCTTTTACGATTTCTAAAAAATTCGGCATCTCGCCATACTCAAGCCCCGCTTTGCGTAAATGGAAGCCCATCTTGCGGCGCTCAACCGACGATGTAGACGGCGAAGCAATTATCGCTCGCTTAACTTGATACTTGTCCATAAGCTTAGGAATTGCCGAAGGTGGATATACTTTTAAGTCTGCCACCAACATATTCCACTTCGATGGATCGTCATCAATAAAAGCTACTGCCTTAAGTGACTCCATCACTCGAACACTGTGCGCCATTTGGATGCCAGCAAGCCCAGCGCCATAAATGATAATACGCTCTCTTTTGGCCGCCCCAGTGGCCATCTTAAACACTTGCTTGCCTAACAACTGGCGGCTAGACACCACTAAGAAAAAAGAAACGAAAGGTTCAATAAATAGCACTGAGCGTGGTTCGCCACTAAGGTCTACCAAATAAAGCACCGCGCCGATGAATAGCGTTGACACCGCCATACCTTGGGCTGTGATTGACCAGAGCTTCTCACTTGGGTAGCGCAAAAATGATCGATAGAGCCCAAGCTTAATAAACACCGGGATTCTTACTATTGAAACAATGAGCAACAGTTTTAAATATGTGTTATTAAAGTCTGGAGTCGCTGTGTTGGTTCGCAGCGCGAAAGCCGCCCAAATGGCCAGCGCAAAAATGCCGGTGTCCATAAACACCAGTATTAACTTTTTGTACGCGCGCGGAATTTTATCTAACACCATTATGCCTCTTCTGTCATATTGTAGCGTGTCGCGAAAAGTTACACTACTTATATGACAGACTCCGCTCCCGACACCATCTTCGCCAAAATACTGCGCGGCGACATTGCTACCGAGTTTTTGCATGAAGACGAGGTTTGTGTTGCATTCAACGATGTTTCCCCTCAAGCGCCGGTGCATATTCTGGTTATTCCGCGCCACCCCTACTGTAATGTAGCCGAAGCTAGCGCAAAAGACCCTGCCCTCGTTGGACACTTACTCGCGGTCTGTTCCAAGCTAGCGCGCCTAAATGGCTTAGAAAATGGTTTTCGCTTAATTACAAATCAAGGCGCAGAGGGTGGCCAATCTGTTGAGCACCTACACTTTCATTTACTCGGAGGGCGCCAGCTTAACTGGCCTCCGGGTTAATAAGAATCGTCTGTTGGCACAACGTCCTTGAAGCCAGTTGCTGCATCAAAGTCAATTGGCGCGCCGGGGTCTTCAAAATCTAACACTCTATAGGTTGCGTTTTCTAAACGTAGTAGATCTTCAACAAGGCCGTCTTCCATCTCGAACACCACTCTTAATGTTCCACTAACCTCAATGGTGTTATAGGTGTAGTCCATTCCGTCTTCGTCGGTTAACTCTACGCGTAATATTTCGTTAAGTTGTGGCGGCGCACCAAAACAACAACTATACAAACTGCGAACTAAATGAAATTTTTGGATGTGCTCGAAGTCAATGTCTGGCATCATAAAACCGCGGGTAATTATTTTTTTCCCGTCTAGGTCGCGAATGTGTTTTGGGAACGGGTCGGTCAATAGTTCGTCAAATTCCCAGCCACCCATGTCGTGCATGTCAATAACAAGCACCGGCTTATCTTCTATCAGTAATGCCGTTATCTTTTCACGCCTCTCTTCTAAAGTTGTTGCCGTTGACCAAAAACTTGCCTTTGGCTCTACCTCTGTAACGGCCATACGATCGCGCAAAGTCGTGGTTGCTTCGGCAACTTGCTCTTCGGCTGGCGACATCATCGGTTCATCTCGCGAGCAGGCGAAACATAAGCTTATCAATAAAACGTAGGTGAGTTCTTTAGGCATTGGAAGAAAGTTGGGTTGCTGCGTCTGTGCGATAAGCTTCGAGCGCGGGCACCAGGCCTGCGATGGCTCCGGCTACTGTTACGCCTATAAAGATAAAGAGTTCTGGGACTCCAGCCGAGATGTTTAGGCTTACTCCGCTGAATGCGTGAATTTGGCTAGAAAGAACGCCTATCGTTAATGCCGCAAACACTAGGCCTAGTACTGCGCCCCCGCCAGCAATAGCGGCGGATTCCAAACTAACTATGCGTAACACGGCTTTGCGTGATGCCCCCATTGCCCGCAATACTGCGAATTCTTTGCGTCGCGAGCCCATGGTATTATAAATTGAAACCAAAATGCCTATTAGTGCAACAACAACAACCATTAGACTGATGGTGCGTAAAATTAAGTCGCCACTGCCGATAATATCGAATAGTTTTCGCATTTCTACAGACGGGAAGATTGCCATTGCGTCTAAACGATTGTTCACTGTTCTAAATATTTGCTGGCGGTAAAAACCTGCCTTGGTTGACATCATTATCGCACTTAGCCCTCGCGCATCTCGGGCGCCTACAAATTCTGGGCCGTCTTCTACACCATGCCCCTCCATTAGATAGTATGCAAGTATCGGTATATAAATCGCGCGGTCTATTGGGGTGCCGGTAGCTAATAATACTCCGACGACTTCGCTTTTAGCATCGCCGTGCTGCTCGGTTGCCGACTCTACGCCGTGCGACGGCACAATTACGTCACCCACAGAAAGGTTTAATGAGCGGGCAACATCAGCGCCCAACACTGCCTTAAAAACATTATTGTGCAGTTGATGGTGGTCATGGCTGTGATCACCGCCAGAAAACAACTCGTGATGGGCGTCCACAAATTCTGGGGTGGTGTGTTTGAATGCTTCGCCTTGCGCAAAATCTAGGTTTTGGTTTTCGCCGACCATAACCCTTTCAAAAAACTCGGAACTAACGCCAACAATTCGATGGCCACGATAACTGTCGCCAAGAGCGACTGGTATCGACCAAGCGACCCCATCAAGGTTGTTGATTTCTTGGAAACTCGCTAGCGATATGTTTCCTGCGCTTAGCCCCATGTGGTAAAGAGTGTTCAAGCTTAGTTGTAAGCCGTCGCCCTTCGCTCCGACTATCGTGTCACAAATAGCCGCCGTCCGCTGGAACCCCTTTTCACTCGCCTCGCGCAAAGTGCCAATTGCTATATATAATGCAACTCCTAACGCCACCGAAAGGGCCGTTAGGGTGCTACTTAATTTTCTACGCTGCACATTTCGTAGAACTATTTTATTAATGTTCATCGTAGCTCTGAGACGTTAATGGTGCGGTCGAATTTTGCCGCAAGCTCATAATCATGAGTTGCGCAAACAATTGTGCTGCCGTGCCGCTCGTTATGATCAAACAGTAATTTAATGACTTCGTCGGCGTTTGAGGAGTCTAGCGCGCCTGTTGGTTCGTCAGCAAGAATAACCCTTGGGCGATTTACTGTGGCGCGCGCCAACGCCACGCGAGCTTGTTGGCCCACTGAAAGTTGGGACGGATAATGGTTGAGTCGGTCTTGGAGCCCTAGCTGTGATAGCTCGTCAATTGCTTGCTGGCGATTAACCACGCCCTCTGCGAACAGCATTCCTAGCTCTACATTTTCTAAGGCGGAATAGCCGTCCAGTAAATGAAAGCTTTGAAACAAATACCCTATGTTGTTGGCGCGAAATTGGTCGCGGCGGGCCTCGCTGAGCGAACAAAGACTTTGGTCGGCTACAATTATTTCTCCCGAATCGGCGTTTACAAGACCACTGATTAAATTTAAGAAGGTCGTTTTGCCGGAGCCACTGGCGCCCATAAGCGCAACCTTTTCGCCGTCCTCAATTCGAAGATGGAAAATATTGACTATCTGAGAAGTATTGTTCTCGTTCGTGTAGTCTTTGCGCAGGTTTTTGAGTTCTATCATTTAGCAACAGGCATTAAACAGCTCCGACTATTGGAAATCGGTTAAGATATATGGCCTTGGGTTAGATAATACCCTCTTTTCGTTATGACTTCATACAACATCAATAAATTTGCCGTAATCGGAGCCGGAAACATGGGCTCGGGCATCGCACAGAAAATCGCCACCGAAGGCTTTAAGGTAGTACTTGTCGACCTCGACGATGAAAAAGTTGCCCGCGGAATCGGCATCATCAAAGCGATGCTTGACCAAGGAGTCGAGCGGAAAGTGTTCCGGCCCGAACAAGCCGAGGGCATCCTTGGCAATATTGAGGGCACTAGTGACTGGTCAAAGTTGTCCGACGTTGACTTGGTAGTCGAGGCAGTCTTCGAAAACATGGACGTCAAGCGCTCTGTTTTTTCTCGCCTTTCTGAAAACTGTAAGCCGACCGCCATCCTTGGCACTAACACCTCTTCTTTCTTGGTGAAGGAGCTCGTTGATTCGGTTTCCAATCCTGAGCGCCTTGTCGGGCTGCACTACTTTTTCCACCCGGCTAAAAACCGCTTAGTCGAGGTTATTGCCCATGAAGGCACCTCCGATGAAGTTTACAATGCGACCTGGGCCTCCCAAGAGGCGATTGGCAAAACACCTATTTATTCTGCTGACGCTCCGGGGTTTGTGGTTAACCGCTATTTTGTGCCGTGGGTTAACGAAGGTGTCCGCTTGCTGGGAGAAAACGTTGCTAACTTGGCAACGATTGAGTGGGCTGCAAGAAAGGCCTTTAACGTTGGCATGGGCCCATTTGAATTAATGAATGTTACCGGTGTGCCTATTTCTATGCATGCTGCAACAAGTCTCGGCGATCAGCTCGGAGATTTTTATTACCCCGGCAAAGCACTAATTGACTTCTGCGAAACTGGTGAGGCAAACTGGTGCCTCGATGGTGATGTTGACGAATCAAAATATCAACAAATCGCTGACCGCTTACTTGGCGCAACTTTCTATGTCGCCGCGCAATTAGTCGAAGAAAATGTTGCCTCTGTTATAGAAACCGACATTGGGGCGCGCGTCGGACTGCGCTGGCCTAAAGGTCCTTTCGAAATGTTAAACGATTGTGGTTTAGAAAAAGCGCGCGACCTAGCTGCCGCAGCAATTTCAAATTACGATTTAGATTTGCCGAAAATGCTTTTGGATGGCGATTACAAAGCTTGCGCTTTAGAAACTGTTTCTAGTTGCGGCAACGGTGACACAACCGACATTTGGTTTCAGCGACCTGATTCGATGAACGCTCTTGACCCGCAAACGATAATGCAATTTGACGCAAAACTAACTGCAGCGCAATTGGCCCAAAAGCCCGTAATACTACGCGCAAACGGTAAAGCTTTTGTTGCAGGAGCTGACATTAAGTTCTTCGTTGACGCACTCAATGCCAATAATTACTCAGCGATTGGCGACTTTGCAGCACACGGCCAAAAAGTTTTTGCCACCCTTTCCGGAAATGATTATGCGAGCGTTTGTCGCGCTCAAGGGCTGTGCCTTGGTGGCGGAGCAGAATTAGCTTTGGCTGCAGACTGGATTGTTGCTTCCCCAAAAACGATGATCGGGTTCCCAGAAACTAGTATTGGAATTTTCCCCGGACTAGGTGGCACCCAACGATTGCCGCGACGTGTTGGATTGCCTATTGCAAAATATCTGCTTTACACTGGCCAACTGTTGAGTGCTAAAAAAGCTTTAGAGGTTGGGTTGATAGACGCCGTTAGTTCTTTCGCCGAGCTTGACGCAACCTGTAATGAATGGTCGCAAAACATAAATTACCGCGATGTAGAGATTGAAGATATCCAGCCGCATCCAAGCTGGGTTGACATCTGGAACTTCTTCGACAATAACACGCTTGACCAAATCTTGTCTGGCGAGGCAGATGCGCTCGGCAACGCAGTAATCGAAAAGGCAATCCATAAGATGGGGCAAAAATCTTATCACGCGCTAAAAATGTGCGAAGACCTTTTCCACGAAGGCGCGCCACTACCTCTTAAGCACGCTCTTGAGTTAGAGTCTCGCGATTTACAAACGGCCTTCGACCACGCCGATGCGCTCGAAGGTTTAAGCGCTTTGCTAGACGGACGCCGTCCGCAGTTTGAGCAAGTTGCTTCTGTTTAGTTAGGGTTCGAGGCGGGTTATTCCCCAGTCGCCACTTTCGTTGATATCGTATCGGAAGCGATCGTGTAACCGGTTTTCGCGCCCCTGCCAAAACTCAATGCTGGTCGGAACAACTTTGTATCCACCCCACGAGTTTGGCATTGGTACTTCTTTGCCAGCAAGTTTTTTAAGAGCTCGAGCGAACTTATCTTCTAGAATTTTACGGGATTGAAGAGCGTCGGATTGCGCTGAAATCCAGGCCCCTAGCTGGGAGCCACGTGGCCGACTTGCAAAATACTTGGCCGACTGAGCCGTTGATATTTTTTCGGCGCTGCCGGTGATTTTAATTTGGCGCTCAAGTGGCAACCACGGAAACAGCATCGCTACCTGGGCATTCTCGCTTAACTGATTCCCTTTTTGGCTGTTGTAATTTGTAAAAAAAACAAATCCGCTGGCATCGAAGTATTTTAACAGTACTGTGCGCAAAGTCGGCTGACCGGACGCGCTAGCCGTGGCCAAGCTAAACGCACTTGGGTCGCCAAGCTCTGAGTCTTGTGCTTGGTTAAACCACAGCTCGAACTGCTCAAAAGGGCACGAGGCTAAGTCGTTTCGCATAATGCCTTTAGTGATGTACTCGCGTCGAATGTCGCTTAAATCCATGTTTTAGTTACTTTTGTGGTTACTTCATAGATTATACTTATTATTAACGCCCATGAAATTACTTAAGCCTTTATGTTTTGGGATTATCTGCTTGCCTAATGTTGCGGTCGCCCAAGTCTACGAAATAACCGAACTCGGCACGCTTAGCGCTACCGTTGGTGACGACGTTCGTAGTGGCGACATAAACAATCGGGGGCATGTGCACGGCGACAACGACAAAACCGGGCCGGTGCCTGGCACATACCAAACACGGTCTTATTTGTGGGATGGTGCCACCCAATTGGAAGTGTTCCCCACTGTTAGTGGCACTACCTGGAAGGGCGCGGCGAATGACCTTGGGCAATGTGTTGGTTACCAGACAATGCCTGTTGGCAGCTCGCCTGAACTACACGGTTATTTATGGGATAGCGTGACCGGCACCGCCGATTTAGATTTTGGCCTGCGTGGGTTTACTCGCTGTTTCGATATTAATAATAACGGCGTAATTACCGGGCTCTTTACTTCAGAGTTTGTCCACAACCTAACTCTCCAATATCGCGCTTTCGTTTATCACTCACGCTCTAACACTTTTCGTGAGCTGCCTACTTTAGGTGGACGAGAGTCGAAAGCTACCGCGATTAATAACAACAACATTGTTGTTGGCACGACATATGATGCCAGCGGTGGCCAGCAAGGCTTTGTTTGGTCATACCGCGGCGGCATGGTTGCGATTCCTGGCATGCGCTACCCACAAGACATTAACGATAACGGAATTGTTGTGGGTTACGACATAGATTCGAGTGGTTTGATTCATCCATATAGTTATGACTTCTTCAACAACCTTCTTACCCCTCTCCCGCTACCTATTGGATACACCGCTGGCTCGGCAAACGGCAACAACTGTTTTGGTCAAGCCGTGGGGTATGGCAAAGATGCTAGCGGGGCCCAGCATGCCATATTGTGGTCTGACACAAACACGGTGACGGTCATCTCTACTATCATCAATAATGCCGGCTCATGGTCTATAACTGGTGCCAGCAACATTAATGATCTTCAAGAAATTTCAGGGACCGGAAAAATTAATGGTTTGCGCCGAGCCTATAAACTAACCCCTGTTTTGGCCCAACCAATTATCTCAGAATTCTTACCCGGACGCTCTAGCCGCACCGCAACTTTATTCGGAATGGGCTTTACCCCAAATGTTCCTGTCGCATTGTTTTACGGGGGACAGGGCTTAGCCTTTACCAACGGCGTAATCATCGCCAGCGCCTATTCCGACAGTGAAGGGAGGGTTGAGTTCGGTGCCCGCATCCCCTCGCGAGCAGCAAACATAACTGCCTGGCTTATGGCCACTGAAAATTATCTCGCCAATCCAAGCGTGGCGATTCGTCAACTGTTTAGATAATTTAACAAATACCTCTAAACCGACACCAGCGACATTTTTGTTCGTCGGACGTTTTGGGCCAATTTTCCATAATCACTGGGTCTTCGTCGGGATCATAGTGCACGTCCATCATTTCGCGAACCGACATCGACATATGGTCTTGCACATCGCCCAGTTTCCCTAGATTCACCGGAATGTCATCGACCCTCTGTTCGTTTAGATAAGCTGCGTGCAAAACTATTGACTCGGGGTCGGCGCTCCATTTTTCGCAGGCGTACAACGCGTATGAATGTAGTTGGAAAACGTCCTCTTCGCGCGGCTTACCAGTCTTCCAGTCCCAGATGTGTACCGTATCGCCATCGATATAGGCAAAATCAGGGACGGCATATATTTTAGTGCCTAAAAATAAATATGTGTCCATTGATTCGAGCGAACGCCAATTATCAGGATGCGCCTCTCGCGCCGGACGACACTCTTCTGATTCAGTAAAAAATTTGGTTGTGCGCTCAAGTAATTCGCGCGCTTTGCCCGTACGCTCTTTACTTATTTCATTACCATAATGGTGTTCATCAAGATGAACGGTTTTGTTGGGGCGGTCCTTCCAGGCATCGGTTGATGATTGGCGCCAACTATTGCGGAAATTATCAACAGCTTCGTTAAATAAGTCTGAGGCGCTCATGTCGACACCGTCTCTTTTTAGATTAAACCAGCGCTCAATAGCATCGTGAACACAAGTGCCAGCAAGTGCTGGCAAAGATGTTAGACGCTTGTGCACCATGGTTTCATATTTTTCAGCGGGTGGTTTTTCTGTCCACCAGCCCCACGAAGCGTAACGTGAATAATAATATTCGCGCCGGCAGCGCTCGAATTCTTTCGCACGACTTGCCGACCAAGATAGTTCGTTTTTGTAAACAGCCATTAGTGTTTAAAGTGACGTGTCCCAGTATGCACCATGCACACATTTTTTTCGTCGCAGGCCGCGGTTACTTCGGCATCGCGCATTGAGCCGCCCGGCTGAATGATGGCAATTACCCCAGCCTCGGCTAGCGCAAGAGGTCCGTCGGGAAACGGAAAGAATGCGTCCGAGCCAACCACGCTACCTGTTGCGCGGTCACCAGCTTTCTTTACAGCGATTTCGGCCGAATCTACACGACTCATTTGCCCGGCGCCGGCACCAACCAACATAGAGTCTTTAACCAAACAAATCGCATTTGATTTTAAATGCTTAACCAACACCTGCGCTAACCGGGCGTCATTTTCAAGAGAGGGTTCGAGAACAACTTTGCCAGCGATCTTCAGCTCGGCATCAAAGGCTGAAACGTCGTCGCTTCCTTGAACCAAAGAGCCTCCCCAAACGCGGCGACTCTCTAATTGTTTGCGCTTGTTGCCGATGTCTTCAATTTGCACTATTCGAAGGTTTTTCCCCCACTTTGGGCCGCTGCGCAAAAACTCAATTGCCTCTTCATCAAAGCTTGGGGCTGCTAAAACCTCAACGAACTTGTTTGGGCCACCCATAAATTTAGCACAAGCTAAATCAAAGTGCCCGTTAACGGCAACAACTGAGCCAAAAGCAGAAAGTGGGTCTCCTTGCCACGCTTTTTCAAGTGCGTCACATGGTGACGCCTTAGACAGGGCGGCGCCGCACGGATTAGTGTGCTTAACGACTACCGCCGACGGGGATGGTAAATCATTAACCGCCGCCACGGCTCCGTCTAAATCTAGCCAGTTGTTATATGACAATTCTTTGCCGCCCTCAACAATTTTTGCTCTGCCTAAACCAACGGCTTGTGAGTCTGGGTAGAAGCCGGCTTGTTGGTGAGGATTTTCGCCATAACGTAAGGATGCGCCGGCTTGGTCTGCGAACCAGCGCCCAATTGCCGAATCATACTCACCAGTGCGGGTAAAAACTTTTGCGGCTAATTGTTGGCGGAGCTCTAGGCTTGTACCGCCGGTGTTTAATTCCTCGATTACTTTGGTGTAATCGCCAGTGTCGCAAACTACCGCAACACTTTCATAATTTTTCGCAGCAGAGCGCAACATGCTTGGCCCACCGATATCTATTTTTTCAATTATCTCATTAAAGCTTCCGCCGGCGGCGACAGTTTCTTCGAAGGGGTAAAGGTTTACAACAACCATATCTATCGCACCAATTCCATGCTCTTTCATTGATGCTAGGTGGTTTTCATCATCACGCCGCGCGAGCAATCCACCGTGAATCATTGGGTGTAGCGTCTTAACGCGACCGTCCATCATTTCGGGAAACCCCGTGTACTCAGCAACTTCGGTCACCTCGAGTCCGGCTTCTTGTAATGCGCGCATCGTGCCGCCGGTTGAGAGTAATTCGGACCCTTGCGCCGCCAATGCTTGGCCTAGCTCAACGATGCCGTCTTTGTAAAACACACTCAACAGAGCGCGACGAACAGGAATGTGGGATGTGGTCATTAATCAAAACGCGCACGTAGGTACGCTTCTATAAAAGGGTTGATGTCGCCTTCAAGGACGGACTGGGCGTTGCCAACCTCGTGGTTGGTGCGGTGATCTTTCACCATTTGGTAGGGGTGTAAAACATACGAACGAATTTGCGAACCCCAAGCTATCTCGCCTTGGCTGCCATACATTGCTTGTGATTCGGCATTTTTCTCACGCTCGCGCAATTCGTAAAGCTTGGAGGCTAACATTGATTTGGCTATCTCTTTATTTTTAAGCTGGCTTCTTTCGTTTTGACATTGCACAACTATACCGGACGGCACATGTGTCATTCGCACTGCAGAGTCTGTTGTGTTAACGTGCTGACCGCCTGCGCCGCCAGAGCGATACGTATCGATTCTTACATCTGACATGTCGATTTCGATTGTGGCATCTTCATCAAGCTGGGGTGTAACTTCAATTGCGGCAAAAGATGTGTGACGGCGACCCTGTGAGTCGTATGGGGATATTCTCACCAAGCGATGGACGCCTCGCTCCGCGTTCAGTTTGCCGTAAGCAAATGGCCCACTGATTAACAATGTTGCGTGACGAATACCGCCCTCGTCGCTGTTTAGAAGTTCAAGCTCTTCTACGCCAAACCCATTAGCCTCTGCCCAGCGAACATACATTCGCATTAACATCTCGGTAAAATCCGTTGCATCAACCCCGCCAGCACCTGACTGAAGGGTTATGAAAGCGTTACGAGAATCATGCTCTCCGCCCAGCATCACCTGCAGCTCAAGGGCGTCAAGGCATGGAGGCAGTTTTTCGCTTAAGCTTAATAAATCATCGCGCACCTCTTCGGAGCCACACTCGCTGCCTAGCTCAATCAATGCGCTTAATTCGTCACAAAGTTTTTGAGCTGATATAACGGGGTCGGTGCTAGCGCTAATTTTTTTAATTTTGGCTACCGTTTTTTGCGCAAGCTCTTGGTTGTCCCAAAAATCTGTTGCTGCCATCTTTTTTTCTACTTGTGCCTTATCGGCCAACAGCTTTTCAAAGTCAAAGACGGCCTCGAATTTGCTCGAGGCGAATTTCAAAACTCTTTAGGGTCTCGGTAGCTTCTTTCATTAGTTGTTTAGGCGCCGAGGGCCGCGGCCTCGTCTATTGCTTTATTTAATGCGTGATATAAAGCTGTGTTAGAAGCAAGGGTTAGGGGCAACAATAATTCACGAGATTCGGTTATGTATTCACCTAGGCGCTCGCCTTCCATTGCTTGATGTGCGGTCGAAAGGTTGTCGAGACGGTCGGCGCTTTTAATGATGTGTACGTCACGGCCGGACCAGCGCATGTTTTCAAACATGCGTTTATTGCGGTCGAAATTTGATTCTCCATTTTTCTTTTCTGGATGAGTTAACGCAACAACCATATCAAGGACCTGCGATCCGAAATCATCTTCGATGTCGTCTTCTGGGGTGTCACTGTCCTCTAAAACATCGTGCAATAGACCGGCGCAAATAACAGCAGCGTTTTTTTGCTCGGCAATCTCTACCAATAGTAGTGCAACTCGTAAAGGGTGAACAATATATGGGTTCTCGGACCCACGGCGAACCTGTCCATCGTGCGCACGTTTTGCCAAATCAATAGCGCTGCTGACCGATGGCCATGTCATAACAGCAGTGGCCTCGCGCAATCGCTGCTCGAGTTGGTCTGGGTTAAGCGAATAAATTTCGTGCATAATCGGTGCTGTGTTTTATCAGATTTCCTTCAGCGTCGGCCTCTAGAACCAAGTCGCATAAGTTTAGAAAAATCCCTACTTCAGCAACACCCGCAATCTGTGACAATATTGAATGTGTTTGCTCGGGGTCATCAATGCCGCCCTCAAACTTGCAATCAAATATATAGTTCCCGTTATCAGTAATAAATGGTTCGCCCGATTCAACGGTTCGAAGGTATGGGGTACACCCGCCTTTTTGGGCAACTTGTGATTTGGTTGATGAATAACCAAAAGGCAATACCTCGACGGGCAGTAAAAAGGAGCTTCCGAGTTTGCTAACGTACTTACCCTCGCCGACAATGATAATCACGCTCGCGGACGCCGCCGCAACAATTTTTTCACGTAATAGCGCTCCGCCACCACCCTTAATTAGTCTAAAGCTTTCGTCAACCTCATCGGCGCCGTCCACGACCAAATCTAGGTGTGGTGTTTCTGCCAGCGTTGATGTCGGTATCCCGAGTTTAGCCGCGTGCTCCTCTGTTTGTTGTGATGTGCACACCCCGACTACCGATATCCCCTCGTCAGCAATTCGCTTTGCCAAAGCTTCTAGAAAAAATGCGACTGTTGACCCAGTCCCTAGACCAAGTTTCATACCATCGCTCACATACTCGGCTGCCGCGGCGCCGACAACTTGCTTAGAAGACTGTTTATTACTCATTGCTAATATCATACTTGCGCTATAATAAGATTTCTTGTTGATACACAGTCTCATTAAATCATTTTTGATTTAATTATGCCAGAGCACCCCAAAACCCTTGCCGATTTGTCAGAAATCGTTGTTGCAAAAGTACTTACAGTGCTTGGTGACGACCCTGTAGCTGAGCGTTTGCGCGAAATGGGGTTTACTCCTGACACTACCGTTTACTTTGAGCGTCAGGCCCCTTTGGGTGGCCCGATGATAGTTTCTTTGCGAAATTACCAACTATCTCTGCGGCCGAATGAAGCAAAGAGGGTATTAATTCAAGGGTTGTCGAGTTTGTAATGACTAATACCCTTAATTTCGCCCTTGTTGGTAGCCCTAACTCTGGGAAAACAACTCTGTTCAATGCCCTAACTGGCATGCGGGCAAAAACTGGCAACTATCCCGGCGTTACGGTTGATCGCAGGGTTGGGGGTCTGGTTGTAGGGGATAAAAATATTCAAATCACAGACCTTCCAGGCAGTTACTCATTGCGAGCAATTTCTGAAGAAGAGCACATTACCGCCAGCTACCTTCGAGGAGAACTAGGAGACAACAACCTAAGCGGTGTCGTGTTTGTTGCCGATTCTACGAGTCTTAGTCGCTCGCTACCGTTCTTGCTTAGTATATTAAATTTGAACATCCCCACCATTCTAGTGTGCACCATGATTGATGAGTGTAAGGCTCGCGGTGGCGATATTGATTTTTTTAAACTTAAAGCTGAGCTTGGTATCCCCGTGGTGGGCGTTGTGGGTAATCAAGGCCTCGGAGTTACCGACTTAAAACAATTTTTCTTAGAGCCGCAAGAGTGGAAGACGACTAGCGTACCTGTGTTAGATTCAACCGAAGAGCGTTTTGTTTGGGCAGATAAAATCATAAACAAGGTGCTGCGGCACCCTATTTCCGAAAGCAACCTAACCCGGCAGATAGACCGCGTCCTGTTGCACCCGGTTTTGGGTATTTTAGTTTTTGCCGCGTTTATTACCGTCTTCTTTCAGTCTATTTTCACTTGGGCGGCCCCAGCGATGGATTTGTTTTCTGAGTGGGTAAATCAATTTGCTAATTTTTGCTCAGCGGCATTACCCGCGGGAATTTTAACAGACTTACTTTGCAATGGGATTATCCAGGGCGTTGGTGCCGTATTGGTTTTTGTCCCCCAAATAGCAGTCTTGTTTACTTTGATATTTTTCTTTGAAGCCTCAGGCTATATGGCGCGCGCCGCGTTTGTTATTGACCGGTTAATGGGATGGGCGGGCCTCGAGGGGCGGTGCTTTATTTCTCTGTTAAGCTCGTATGCGTGCGCCGTCCCGGGAATTATGGCCACCCGCGCCATTCCTTCTCCTCGCGATCGTTTAGCCACGATATTGGTTGCCCCGTTTGCCACCTGCTCAGCACGACTTCCGGTTTATGCCATCCTTATTTCGGCCTTCGTTCCGAACACGACTGTTTGGGGGCCATTTACTTTGCAGGGGTTCACCCTGATGGGTTTATATTTACTTGGCGGTTTTAGTGCTATTCTTTTTGCGGCAATTTTTAAACGTGGTTTACTGCGCGGAGCAAGCCTGCCATTTTTCCTTGAGTTGCCGCCTTACCGCTTCCCTTCTTTTAAAACCATTGCTGCTCAAGTAACGGACCGCCTGAAAGTATTCGTTCGTGACGCTGGTTCGATTATTTTAATTGGCTCTGTCGTACTTTGGTTTTTATTAAGCTTTCCTCAGCACCAACACGATGGCAGCTTAAGTGACTTACAAAACAGGCAACACCAAATTGAACAAAGTTATGCAGCAGACTTTGGCCGAGCTTTGGAGCCTGCTTTTTCCCCATTAGGTTTTGACTGGAAAATAAACATCGGAATTATTGGCTCTTTTGCTGCGCGCGAACTAATGATTTCCACCATGGCTCAAGTTTATGCTGTCCACGAAGACGATGGTGGCTTTAACGGTTTTGCTGCTGTCATCTCTAAAAGTGACGAAAATGGAAAAAGGCCTATTAGTTTTGCTAGCGCCATGTCGCTGCTAGTGTTTTTTGTTTATGCACTACTTTGTTTATCCACTGTGGCTGTAGTTAAGCGCGAAACAAATGGGTGGCGCTGGCCAATTTTTATGCTCGGCTACATGTTTGCGGTAGCGTGGGTGGCTAGTTTTATAACCTATCGACTTGCTTTGGCATAAGCATTGATTTTATCTGCCATAAAACCAAGGCGGCAAATAGCCAAATAAATTGTTCGCGCTGGCAGTAACAATATCCTAACAAAATTCCTCCCAGTAGCATTGGGCCACTAAACACAAATTGCTTAAAGGACACGCTGCAAACAAGAATGATCGATAGTGTGAATGCATAGTTGTTGACGACGCCGAACATGCTTTGCTCGTTCACATACCAGCCAATAATAAAACCTGATATTATCGCGGGCACCCTCACAATTTTTTTATCTAGAGCGCCTACTTTTGGCGGTGGTGGCAACACACACAGTAATGCTCCGGCAGCGTAATTGAATCCGGTCGCTAGCTGCATGCCAAAATAAACCAGCAACAACAACGCGGCCATGGTTACTAGCTGGGACGCCGATTTAATTGCAAGGTGTTTGTCGACCCCGTCAAAAACGGAACTTATAGCGATGGCCAATATTGTTGCGCCCTGCATGGCGCTGTGTTCAAGCCATCCGTGTTGTTGTAGTTGCACGAATAAGTAAATACGTAGCCCGGCGCCAAGTAACGTTGCGCCGCCAACTAAATTTTCGTTTTTAACTTTTGGGACTACCAGCAACACCAATAAGCCCACTGCTGTTAGCCACCCCGAGATGTTCTCAAAATCCGAACCGCTAATTGTTAGGCTAAAAACGGTGGCCGCGCCAAACAATAACCATAGCTCGATTCGCCGAATAAACTCTAACATTATTTCAGTTTAGATTCTAGATTTACCCGCTCCGACATAAAACTACGCCCGTTATCGTAAAGCCTACCAATTGAAGTGAGTTCATTGTTGTTGAACCGCAAAACCCTATATCCTGGAAAGGCTAGTCCGCCATTGGGCGCTGGGGCCACATCAAAATCATAGGTTGTCGTAGTAATCAACCAGGGTTGGGGGGGCAGTTCGTCGCTAACCCACTCTTTGCCGTCAATGGTGTGGATGGCGTCAACATGTGTGTGGCCGGAAAGGGTTGCAACTACGTTGTATTCGTCAAGCAATTTTAAAAAACGCTGTTGATTGCGTTCTATAGAGCGCTCACCCACCACTGGGTGATGTATCTGCACCAAGGTTTTTTTGCCCTGATTGTCCATTAACTGTTGCTCAAACCAAGCAAGCTGGGTGTTGCTTAATTGGTCGCGACCGTGTGCGGAATCTAAACTGATAATGTTCCAGTCGCCAAACAAGTTGGTGTGCGCCGTGTCCGGATAATCTTTTATATATAACGACCAGTCTTCGCGTTCGTGATTCCCCGGACAAAGAATTACCGGAATGTTTAGTTGCGCTATAGCGTCGTAAAAACGCTGGTAGCGCTCGGCGCCGCCGTGGTACACCAGATCGCCCGTAAGTAGTAAAATTGTAGCTCGCTGACCCCTAACGTCTTCTAGTAGTGCGGAAAATAACTTTTCACCATCACCATTATCGAAATCGGGTAAATCTGCCGCCTGTATTATCGTAAAATCTGCTGGATATTCTTGATAAACAAAAACGGCCTTCGGGTTTTCGCGCCACACGCCTTTAATTAATGCACCAAGTGTATAGGCACCAGGAGAAACAGCGTGTTTTGAATGAACCGTAAACACATTTCCGGTGATTGATTCGGTTTTTAACACATACGCTTTCTCTGAGTTGCTTAATTTAAACTCTATGTCTCGTGGTTGAAAAAAGGGCAGCATTCCATCAACAACGATATCGAAAGAGCTTTCTGTTAATATTAATTGTGGGTTCCCTAATCGTGGCGAACGAACGCTGTAGCGCGGCTGGAAATAAACAGCAATGGTGGCGAGGGCAATAATAATTATCGCCGCCCTAAAAACATTAGAGTGTTTCATCTAATTAAACGTCTAGGTCGCCAACCTCGTGTGCGTGAGCGGCTATATATTCACGGCGTGGCGCCGTTTCGTCACCCATCAACATGGTAAATGTTTTATCGGCTTCGAGTGCATCTTCTAAAATCACACGCTTCATAAATCGAAGCTCTGGGTCCATGGTTGATTCCCAAAGTTGGTCCGGGTTCATCTCGCCAAGACCTTTGTAGCGCTGTACCTCAATACCTTTCATGCCGAACTCTCGGAAAGCTGCTACCACCGTTAATAATTTATGGTAGCTCTCTACCTCACCGTTGTGTTCTAAATTAAATAAGGCGCTAGTGTTTGATTCGTCTGTTACCGAACTGAAATTAATACCCTTCTCGAGTAAAACGGCGATGTGGCGCTGCGCCGCCTGCTTTTCATTAAATTGGAACGCTAAATAGTCTGCCTGATCACGAGTAATTTCGGCGTTGGAGCCGCTCCAAACGTTTTGACATTCATCTTGTGCTGCCTGATGGTCAGTAACATTGTAATAAAACACCTTGGTGCCGCTATCAACATGTTGGATCATTGACATCGGTAGTTCGCCGTTTTCGTTAGCCTGTGCTAAATACTCTTCCGCCGTTACTCCGCGGCTGCCGCCCTTCATTGAATGGGTGCATTGTGCCAGGCGCTGCAATGAGTCTAGAACCGCTTCCAGATCTTCATTTTCTACCTTAACCCCATTTGCAAAAGTTAGTGTCGAGTTTGCAACGGACTGCTCTTTTAAAATCTCACGCAGATGGTCATCGTCGTGAATGTACTGGTAAGCCTTAGAGCCCTTTTTGTTAATCCTATACAGGGGTGGGCAGGCAACATAAACTTGCCCCGCCTCAATCATCGCTTTCATTTGGCGGAAAAAGAATGTCAGAATTAAAGTTCGAATATGCGAACCATCGACATCCGCGTCGGTCATAATTATTATTTTCCCGTAGCGGCATTTTTCATGATTAAAGTCTTCACCAACGCCCGCGCCAATAGCCTGAATCATTGTTTGTAATTCTTGGTTGGCTAAAATCCTGTTTGCATTGTTTTTTTCTACATTAAGAATTTTACCCTTCAGTGGTAAAATGGCTTGGTATCTACGATCACGCCCCGTTTTGGCAGAACCGCCCGCCGAGTCTCCCTCAACGATGTACAGCTCGGTGAGCGTGGTGTCTTTCGATTGGCAATCGGCCAGCTTGCCCGGCAGTGAGCCGGATGACAAAACGCCTTTACGGCGCACCAAATCTCGTTGTTTGCGTGCCGCATCACGTGCGTCGCGCGCCAATAAAGCCTTACGAATTACGGAGCGGCCAAGTTCCGGATTTTCTTCAAGAAAGGTTCCTAGACATTCGGAAACCACCCCATCAACAATTGCTGTTGCTTCACGAGAGCCTAATTTACCCTTGGTTTGCCCCTCAAACTGAGGGTCTGGAATTTTAATTGAAATCACCGCATATAAGCCGGAACGATAGTCGTCTCCGCTAGGCGGATCACCCTTTTTAACCAAACCATTAGTTTTAACAAAACTATTAAATGTGCGCGTTAAGGATGTTCTGAAACCGGTTAGATGGGTTCCACCCTCTCCGGTTCGAATATTATTAGCAAAAGAATATATGCCCTCATGCCAATCGTTAGTGTAGCGCATTGCTATCTCTACACCATACTTTCCCTTTTCATGCTTTACTTCTTTGTTGAAATGAATAACGTCTGTTATTTCTTCTTTGCCAGCAGAAATGTCATTAATGTAAGCAACCAATCCTTCTGGGTGGTGAAACTCTTCGTGTCGCCCAGTTGATTCTTCATCAATAATTATTCTGAGGCCGGTAGTGCCCATCAAATAGGACATCTCGCGCAAACGATTACAAATTAGTTCCCAGTCAAATCCGCTATGTGAAAAAATTTCTGTGTCTGGCGTGAAGGTAACCCGAGTACCTTGATTTGTGGTATTACCAACTGTTTTTAAATCGGTTTTCTTAATTCCTCTTGAAAAACTAATGTGATGTTCTATTCCCTCTTTATAAATATTAACAACGGTTAATTCAGATAAAGCATTCACCACAGAGATGCCAACTCCGTGTAATCCCCCCGAGACTGCGTAAGCATCGTTATCGAACTTGCCGCCAGCGTGTAATTTTGACATAACCAACTCAACCGCCGGCACGCCCTCCTCTTCGTGTATTTCAACCGGTATGCCGCGGCCGTTATCTGTTACGGTGGCAGATCCGTCGGAGTTTAATACGACATTAACTGTGTCGCAATGGCCCGCTAATGCCTCGTCAATAGAGTTATCGACAATCTCCCATAACAGGTGATGATAGCCGCGCTCAGCAGTATCACCAATATACATTGCAGGGCGCATCCTAACCCCCTCTAGGTCTTTTAAAAACTTAATGGAGCTGGAGCTGTATTCTTTTTTCTCTTCGGACATGATTTATTAATTTGACTTAAACTCAATTTTCTTAACGATCAAACTTTGATTGTTACTATTAAATTGAATCTCTTGATTTAGTAAAGAGACAAACTCGGATTGTCTGAAGCAGCGCAACTCTTGCATAAGTGGTGACGAGCTTACTTCAACAATAAAACGGCCATTACGAAAAGATGAGGCGCGACATTTGTCTTTAAATTTCAGTGGAACAATAGAGTTCCAGGCATCGAAAACGATGCGGTGTTCAGTGCCGCGCGATACACCCATCTTGCCAAAAACATCATTTACGATAGAAGCAATTGGAACGGCTTGTTTACAGTATCTTTTCTTGGTGGCCATGTTAAACCAATGAACTTAGTGGCATGACAATATAGAAAAAATCAGTACCAAGAATAAACTTGGCCGGATGCGCAGCATCTTCTAATTGTATTTCAATAGCCTCGCTATGAGCAGCCTTAAGGCCGTCCATTATGAAAGCTGGGTTAAAAGCTGTATTAATCTCTTCACCGGAATAATCAACTTCGAAATTTGCCGAAGCGCGGCCACGCCCATCGGTTTGAGAACTGATTTCCATGTTGTTGTTGTTTAACTTCAAGCGAACAACAGCGGCAGAATCATTGGTTAGGTGGCTAGCAAGCTTTAACTTTTTACTAAACGATTCGCGATGTGCGTTAATCGAATTAGATCCGTTAATGTTCAGGACCTGAGAATAATCTGGAAATTCACCGGTCAGAACGCGACCGAATGATTCAAGGCTACCAATTTTAAAACCAACTTGATTACCCAAATACCAAATGCTAATTTCTTCGCCCTCTTCGTCTTGCCCAAATCGATAGATTTGATCAAGAACTTTTGGCAGCAACACAGCGCGTGAGTCTGAAGCGTCAGAAGATGTGTTACGAGATATACATGCTAGGCGCCGACCATCGGTGCCAACCATAGTCATGAGACCTTCTTTCGCTTCTAATAAAATTCCTTCTGTTGCAAAACGAGAATTCTGAACCTTTGAGGTTGCAAAGCGGGTGGAGTTTACCATTGTCAAAAAGTCATTTTTGTCCATGGTTAAATCTGCATCAACGTCGCACGAAGGCGCTACCGGAAAACTTTCTGATTTATCAGACGAGCTAGACCCACTTGAATCTAGAGTGACTAAGGTGCACTTGTCTTCGCCAGCACAAAGCTCTACCTGGTTGGTGTCAGTTAAGTTAATCGTAACGGTATCAGATTCTAAGTCTTTGATTATGTCAACTAGTTCGCGGCCAGGGATAACGGCCCATCCAGGTTTTGTGACCTGTACAAAATCAAGACGATAACGCACAGACATATCGAGATCGTTAGTCATCAATATTAAGCAGTCATTCTGCGCCTCAATAAGTACGCCTCCGTACATTGGGTTTGTAGGTTTTCGGTCAATACCCATCTCAACTCTTTGCAAAGCATTACGGAAAGCCAATCGGTCAACGAGAAAGTTCATTTTAGTAGTTATTCTTTATTAGATGTTAAAGAAATTAGTAGTAGTAGTATAGTAAAGCCTCTCGTGTGGATAAAGCCTTAAATCGGATTCTAAAGTCTTATAAAACAAGGAGTTACAAAATTGTGTTTATGTTTTGTGTGTGTGGAAAAAATGTTGCTTGAACATGGAAAAAAAAGCATAAGTATCTGGATTGTTAATAACCTGTCTAGGGGCGTGATGGCTACGAAACACTCTGTTGAGAAGTGGTTTCTTTACTAACAGAGATGAACAATTTACCCACAACTTATCCCCTAAAAGAGAAAACCCAAGCCAGGTTAATGACTCGGGTTTGGTTAGATAATGGGTCATATTATTGGTCTTTTAAAGCTTTGTGCTCCAGTGATTGAATTAATTCTGCGAATTCATCATCTACCATTAGGCGCCTATCAAGTTTAGATAAAGAGTGCTTAACGGTACTATGATCGCGCCCACCAAAAAAGCCGCCGATTTCTTTGAGCGACATGGTGGTCATTAGCCTAGCAAGATAAATAATGATGTTTCTCACCTCAACCAGCGTGGCTTGCCTTGACTTGGTTTTTAAAGCGGCAAGTTCGATGCTATAAAAATTGCAAACAACACTGGCAATCTTGTCAATAGTAATAATTCTCTTAATCGGGGCAACCTCGGGCATACACTCGGCGGCCATGGCTAAAGTAATGGGCCGCATTTCTAGCCTTGAGCGCGCATGTAAGCTGGTTAAACAACCCTCAAGATCGCGAATATTGCGTCCAGCTCGTTTAGCAATAAAGTGAGCAATTCCTGCGTCTAACTGGAATCCCCTTAAATTTGCCTTATGTAGTAGAATTTCAACCCTATCGTTAAATTCTGGCGTTTTAATCGGAGCCGACAAGCCCCAGTTAAAACGGGAAATTAAGCGATCGTTTAAACCACTAATTTCAGAAGGCGGAGAGTCGCAAGATAAAATTATTTGTTTATTTTCTTGGTATAAAGTATTAAAAGTGTGGAAGAACTCTTCTTGCGTCTTTTCTTTACCTACAAGATGGTGAACATCATCAATAATAAATACATCAACTTCGCGATAACGATTACGGAAGGCCTGCACGTTGCCTTCTCGAATAGCGCTTACAAAATGATTTTGAAACTCTTCGCAGGTCAAATAGACAATTTTTAATTCGGGTTTCACCTCATTAATAGCATGTGCAATCGCCTGCATTAAATGTGTTTTCCCTAGACCCGACTCGCCGTGAATAAAAAAGGGATTAAAGTCTTTGCCGGGGTCTTGCACGACCCCCCGCGCCGCCATTTGTGCAAAACGATTGAATTTGCCAACCACATAATTATTGAAAATGTACGATTTGTTTAACCGCAACACGTTGTTGGCCGAGTTAGCAGCCAAACCACCGCTTGGTTTTAATAACTTTGATGGACCGTTTTCTAACCCCTGAGAGGTCTCGTTAAGCAAGCCCTCTGCAAGATCTTCGGCAATTTCTAGCTCAATATGCTTTACTCCCAAGGCCTGCTCTATGGCGTCGTGGAACAAATCGCGAATGCGCTCGAAGTGCATTCTGGACGGCACCTCGATCGCGGCGCGCGTAGGAGGAGTAAAGTTGACGAGCTCGGTGCCCCGAATCCAGGCGTCGACATTGTCAACCCCCATAAGTTGCTCAAGCTCGTAGTGAGCTTTTTTCCAGGTTGTCTTTAGGTCGGTTGTCAATTTACGAAAAACGCGCGTAAGTCCTTTGTTTATAGAACATTAGTATGTTCATAGCTTATGCGGTTTATACTTTATCAATACCGCCCAGGCATAAAATTTAGAATAAAATATACTTTCCTAAAACACGAGTTATCAACAACTAAGGATTTGCGACTTTGTAAAGCGAAGAAACGGTGTTTACAAGTCTTGCCAGTGCCGCTTCCGCCTCCCCTGCTTGATAATTGTGTGTAAAACTAAGTCTTATAGACGCTTGCGCTAATTTTTCAGGCACACCGCACGCCACTAAAACGCTAGACGCCAGCGCGGCCCCCGAGGCGCATGCTGAACCAGAAGAAATAGAAATATTTTCTACGTCTAGAGCGGGTAGCAACATACGCCCATCAATCCCCGGGAAGCTAATGTTTAGAGTGTTGCTTAAACAATCAGTCGCAGGGCTATTGAGTTGATAATTTATGCCCCCGTCTTTCAGTAGTTTTAAAAACACCTTTTTTAAACCATCGGTGGTTTTTATAAAATCATTTACATCACACATCACAGCATTTAAAGCCGTGGCAAAACTAGCCACTAAGGCGGGCGACTCGGTTCCTGGCCGGAGGCCACCCTGTTGTCCACCACCAAAAAACATAGGCGTAGCAGAACTATGATCGGAAATGCGTAGTAACCCAACCCCTTTTGGCGAGCCCAATTTATGCCCTGACAAAGAGAAGCTACTTGAGCCCAAGACAGCATCGTCAAACGAAAGCTTGCCGATACCCTGAACAGCATCGCAGTGCCAGTAAATATTTTGACCAACCTTAGCCCGGCATGCCTCAATGTCTTGCACTGCGCCAGTCTCGTTGTTAACCCACTGGCCGACAATTAAATAACATTCAGAGTCGTTAAACGAATATTGATTAATATCAAAACGAGCATATTGATCGAGGTCTAATAAATGAAGCCGGTAGCCTTTTTGTTGTAGCATGCGTAAGTAGGACAAACAAGAAGGGTGTTCGGCCTTACTACTGACAAGAATGGGCTTGGTGTTAAAGCGCTGTTCTAAACCACTAATTAGCGCGTGAATTCCGAGGTTATTTGCTTCGGTTGCTCCACTAGTGAAAAATAACTCGTTTGCTTGACAGCCAAACAGTTCGGCAATATTTATTTTTGCACGTTCAATAACCGCGTTTGCCGCGCGCCCATCTTGGTGGATGGCTGCCGGGTTGCCTGGCGTATTATGCTCAACATCGGTGAAGCGCTGAAGAGCGGCATCGGTGGCTGGCACCCCAGAGTTAGCATCAAACAGTACTCGTTGTTGGCAGTTGTTCACCATCTTTTTTAAGGTTAGTGCGTTTGGCCAACTCGTTGGCAATTTCTAAAAACTGCTCAGCCGCGGTGCTGTCAGGGGCATATTCAAAAATTGTCTGACCGTGCGACGGGGCTTCTGCAAGTCGTACATTTACACGAACCTGGGTTGGGAAAACTAAGTCGCCAAAATGATTGCGTAATTCTTGCAAGACCTCCCGCGAAAGATTGCGTTGCTTTGAAAACATGCCTATTAAAATACCAAGCAGTTCGAGCTTAGGGTTTAATCGTTGTTTAACTCGCTCGAGCACGTCAAGAAGTTGAGCCATGCCCTGTAGGGCGAAAAACTCAGCCTGCAATGGAACAACAACAGAGTCTGAGGCGACCAATGCATTTAGCGAAAGTGTGCCTAAAGACGGGGGGCAGTCAAGCAACACAATGTCTGGGCGGCCGGCGCTTTTCGAAAGACTATGCAGGGCTAGGTTAAGGATGCCCTCTCTACCAATTTCGTTTGCCAACTCTGATTCGGCACCAGTTAGGTCAAGGTTGGTGGGCGCAATAAACAAGCCGTCGGTTTGAGTTGGCTGCATAACATCAACGAACGTGTGATTGCTCATTAGCAGGGTGTAGACAGAGGGCTCCCCTGGTTCAGGCATTCTGTCGAAGCTAATAGATAGGTGAGCCTGAGGATCGAGGTCGACCAAAAGCACTTTGTGCCCAGCGCTGGCTAGCGCGGCACCTATGTTGGCGACAGAGGTGGTTTTCCCAACTCCGCCTTTTTGATTAATTATCGAGACGATGTGCACGACAACAGGATAGCGTTTCTTTACATTAAGGGTAGTTAAATTATTATTTTACAATTACTACGCATTGTAATTAGCGAAATATTTACTTTTTGGCGAAAACCGAAAGCTGCTCCACCATTTCTTCGACGGCGTGAGCTGTCTTATCTTCCCAGTTCGATAAGTAACTTAGGTCTTCACGTTGGTGGGCGAACAAAATACCTCGGCTAGAGTTAATAACCGCGCCATGGCCGTTTGAGTCGAACGCCCTACCTAAACCCTCTACTGTGCCGCCTTGAAAACCAAATCCTGGCAGCAATAAGGGGGTCGAGGGCATTAATCCGCGGAAATTGGCCAACTCGGCCGGTCGCGTGGCCCCGACAACGGCTCCGATGTTTGACCAAGAGGCAGAGCCCATGTTCTCGCTCGACCACAAAGACACTTGTTTAGCAACAACTTCGGCCAATGTTGGGTCGCCATGGTTTTGAAAAGAAACAGCCCCAGGGTTAGAGGTCTTAACTAAGAAATAGAGCCCAGCATTGTTCTTTTTGGCATATTCTAAAAATGGCTCACAGGCATCAACTCCCAGGTATGGATTTACCGTTAAGGCGTCGCAAGCAGGAAAGGCATTTTTAAAACCACCGCCAAGGAAAGTGTCGGCATACGCTTCGGATGTTGAGCCAATATCACCACGTTTAGCATCCATTAGAACCAACAACCCCCGCTCTTTTGCGTAAGAGCAGGTGTCAGCCAGGGCTAAAATTCCATGATGGCCGAGCCGCTCGAAAAAGGCAGATTGTGGTTTTATGACCGCGACCTTATTCGTAAGAATATCTATTAATATTCGATGGTACTCAATCAATGCCGCCGCCGCCGCCACCGCAGACTCTTCAGCCTTAGAGCGGAACGGTTCCGGTAAATGCTCAAGCCGTGGATCAAACCCAACCATCGCTGGGCTGTTGCAGCGGCTAATGGCAGAATGCAGGCGGTCGACGTATTCCATTCGTTTATATCATACCCGCATCGACCCACTGTCGGGGAGTAGTTCGCCAAGGATGGTGTCGAGCTGCAATATTCCACGAGCAGTAGCCCGAAGATATGTTTGCGAGTCACCGCGGTATATTTCAAGCAAACCGCTGTCGACAAAAACCCCAATTTGTTTTTTATAATGTTCAAGCGGATTTAGTTTAGATAAATTTTCAATTTGCTCAACAGAAACCCCGCACTGCTCGAGCCGCAATCCCATCATTAGACAGTCGAATAAAATTGTTGTGTTGTCGCAACAATTATTTTCTACAAAGTGGTTTTCGTTATTAACAATCGCAGCAATATATTTATCAGGATCTTTTAAATTCATTGTGCGATAAGGAGTCACCCAACTTGCAGCGCCAGCACCTATTCCAACATAAGAAGACGAATTCCAATAAATAAGATTGTGCTCGCATTGCCGACCATCCAACGCGAAGGCGCTAACTTCATATGCTTGGTATCCGGCCCCAGAGTTGATCCGACGAGTTAGCTCAAACATCAGAGTATTAAACTCATTATTGTTTTCTTGATGTCCGCCAACATCTCGCAGCTTGGTTAGCGCTGTGCCCGGCTCATAACTTAATTCATAACAAGACAAATGTTCTGGAGCAAGCCTGTGAATTTTTTCTAAGTCGGCCCCCCACTGTTCAGGGTTTTGTCCGGGAAAAGAATATATAAGATCAACGTTAATGTTGTCGAACCCAGCATTTCGCGCTATCTCAAACGCTTTAAATGATGTGGCGGCGTCATGAACCCTATCATAGGCTTTTAAAACCTCATCATGAAGAGATTGGAACCCTATTGACAAACGATTTACCCCAGCATCGAGTAGTGCCCGCGCCATATTTTCATCAAAAGACTCTGGGTTGGCCTCAACAGTCACCTCCTGAGCAGAGCTCCGAAAGTTAGTAATACAGCTCAGCTCCAATAAAAAATCGCGGAGCTTTTCTGCCTCAATAAATGTCGGCGTACCGCCACCAATAAAAACGGTTTGCGGCTGAAGGTTGCTTGCGCGCAATCGCGCTTCAGAAAGCACAGCCTCTAAGTAAGAGTTAATGTTTTGGTCGGTGTAAGCGTAAGAGTTAAAGTCACAATATTTACATCTTTTAACGCAAAAAGGAAGGTGGACGTATAAAGCAACGCCACCCCCTCCTCGTAAAAAGTTTTGGTTATGCGAGTTTTCTTGGCTGGAACTCGTCGAGACTTTGTGGCTTCTTTCCATCAACAACGTAGCGATGTAATTTTTTCAAAGCACGCTGTTCAAGCTGACGCACGCGTTCGCGAGAGATGCCCAGTTGCTTAGAAGCATATTCTAGTGTTGCGGGCTCTTCACCATCGAGACCATAGCGGTAACGCAGTACGCCAGCCTCCAAAGGATCAATGAAGTTTAATATTTGACGGATGGTTTCAATAGCATCCTGCTCCATAACTAAGTCGTCTGGTGTTCGGGAGTCACGATTGTCCCCACGATTAGCGGGGCGCACTCCACAAATACCATCGGTGCCCAATTGGGGCGCGATATCTTGATCGTGAATTGTTTGCTGCACCACTTTAATATTCTTTTTTGATATTTCCATATGCTTGGCGATTTCTTCTGGCATTGGCCTGTGCCCGAGAGATTGTTCAAGATCAATTGTGGTACGCCGCCATTTGCTTAACAACTCGACCATATAGGACGGTATTCGCACGGTTTTCACCGAATTAATAAGTGCGCGGCGAATAGTTTGTTTAATCCACCAGGTTGCATAAGTAGAAAAACGAAAGCCGGCCTCCGGATTAAACTTTTCAATACCTTTGAGCAACCCGATGTTTCCTTCGGCGATAAGATCGGGCAGCGTTAACCCGCGATTTTTAAAACGTTTAGCGATGGATACCACAAGGCGCAGGTTGGCGCGAATCATGTATTCACGAGCTTCGTTGTCACCAGTCTGAATTTTTCGGCTAAGTTCAACCTCTTGTTCAGCAGTGAGTAGTTTGACCTCATTAATTTCTTTGAGGTACGCTTCTAGGCAGCGGTCGTTCAATGGTTAGTTCTTTTGAGTAATTGAGTAATTAGGAAGTTGTAAAACACAAGTTCCGAGCCCCTTAACGGTGAGTTGGGGCTCAGCCTTAGGAAAAAACCAAGATTTTTAAGTTACATGGCCAAAAAGACGACAAACTATGCACCGAATTAGAATGAACCTCCCAAAAAACAATCCAGCACGTTCGAGCCAGCTCTCAGAAGAAATTTTTGCTCCAGCCCTTGAGAAGAGGGCCGCGGCATTGTTTGGGGCGCTTACTGTCGCAAGTGTTGGTGTAGAAGATGGTTACGCCGAGAGGTCGCTGTACTCGGTTTCGTACGAGGCGCAACTGCTGGAAGATTATCTCGATAGGCACGGAGCGTCCCACAACAAGCGATTCCATCTCATTCGCCAAGATGTTTCAGGGATTAAGTGGGTCTCACAAGCCCTATCCTGCCTGTTATTGATAAAGCACGGCCCATTCTCTTACCCGGTGGCTGATAAGGACTGGAGTGACAAGTTGCTACTCAGTCACGTTTCGGCGTCAACCTCGCGCCTTAAAGAGTATTTGGACAATATAGTTGACAGCTTAAACGCAAACTGGTTGACAGCAGATCTCTCACTTATTGCCCAGCCATCCGCAGAAATCGAAATACACCCACCGTTACCGGTTTTGCCAGCAGACCGCGTAGACAGCCGCGAAGACGAGCTGGAAGGAGAGCATAAGTCTTTAACACCAAGATACTTAAGCAGGTTTATTAGGCTGTATAAAAAATGGGACGTTAAGGCAACAACTCGCCTTACAGCAGATTCTAATGCGCCGGCGTTCATGAAGAAGTATTGCACTGAGGCAATCGCCCGGTCTTTTCAGTCTAAAGTACACAACCTCCAGTCGGATTACGATTCGTACTTGCGTAACACCAAGCATGAGCTCGCCAACCCGCGGCTGCGGCAGGTGCGCGGCGCCGTGAGTCAATGTTTACACCTACTCGAAGCAGTTACTGCCCTGACTCATCTTTATGAGCGGCATCGCAACCAAGAGCATTTAACAAAAGTACTTCCATGGGAGGCGTTGATTGCGCTGATTATTAATCATTTGGTGTTACCGGCATATAAATGTATAGAAACCTGCATACCTTTAGCCGAAGAGCTTTTGGGCGAGCTTTCGAGTAGCGGAAGCATCAACGTATCCCTGCCAGAGGGTGTTGAAATGCACGCTCGCCCACTTTCTTTGATTGCAAACGTGGTGAAGCACCATGGCTTGGAGGTAGAAATTGAGTGTGATGGGGAAAAGGCAAACGCAGCAAGCTTTATGGGAATGCTGGTATTGGTGGGATCGCGTCCAGAAACTCGTGAATATAGATTTTATGGCGACCCCGGCGCAATTAACGATATAGGCAAGCTTTTCCAGTTAGGATTGGGGGAAAAAGGGCTAGAAGACGTGGTCGAAGCCTTTCCGTACCTGAAGTAGATAGTATTCCAACTAACGATTCGGTAGAGTTTTAGAATGGCCACACCTAAACCACCACAACGTCTCGGCAAAGGCATAGGCTCTTTGCTTTCTAATCGCCACGCTACAGAATCAATCCCGAGTGACGGTAAACTCTGGGTCAATCACGACGAGCTGCGCCCAAGTAGCGAACAACCGCGCCAGAACACCGACAAAGGCGTCGAAAGCCTGGCCGAGTCTCTGCGCCGACACGGGATGATGCAACCGATCGTCGTCACCCAAGACATTGATGGCAAATATGAAATTCTTGCCGGCGAGCGCCGCTGGCGAGCGGCCAAACTAGCTAATTTGAGCAAGGTTCCAGTTATTCTTCGCGAAGGCAGCCTTAGCGGTGAAGAACGTCTGGAGCTGGCGCTTATTGAAAATATTCAACGAGAAGACCTTGACCCAATTGAAAGGGCGGCGGCTTGCAAAAGGCTGCTAACCGACTATGCGTTGACGCAGCAGCAGGTTGCCGATCGCCTTGGATATAAGCGCCCAACTGTCGCCAATTTGGTACGACTCTTAGAGTTGCCCCCAACCATTCAAGCCGATGTTTCACGTGGAACACTTTCCGCGGGACACGCCCGCGCCATGCTTCAGTTGGCAGACCAGCCGCTTATAGACCGCGCGAAAAAAGAGATAATCGACGGCGGACTATCTGTTAGAGCGGCGGAAAGTCTGTGTAGGTCATTAGTTGCGACAGGTGGTGCTGCACTCGTACATAAGGCGCGCCCAGCAAAGCCGGCGTGGGCGGTTGAAATGCAGGAAAAGCTGTCTCGAAAACTAGGCTGCCGTGCAGAAATGAAAATTCACGCGCGTGGAGGTGGCAAAGTAGTGTTGCACTTTGCTGACCTAGACAGTTTAGACGCTATGGTTGGAGCCCTAAACCTCAATAACGAGGTTGATGAGCTGCTTAACCCCTAGACCTCTTGTACAGCCGTTACCGTCAGCACCTGCCCGTCTTCCTGGGACGCAACTGCTGTAACTAATTCTTCTAAACCAGAGGTGATCGTGGCGAAAACGGTTGACTGCCCATCCGCAAAATAATTATCCTGCAAGAGTATTTGGAAAGCGCCTGGTTTTTGCGTGCCATCACGCTCTTTTGTAGCTACCGTGCAAAGAGTGCCATTGCTATGAAAGAGGCGAGCGCGCTCTACTTCTAAACCTTGGCTTTCTTCGGGTAAGCCATTATCGATAGTTAAAGAGATGTTGTTGAAGTTAGTAACGCTGTTACCAACAATGCCTTCGAAATTGTCAATAAAGTGTTGCGCAGTAGCTGCCGCGCCAGAATATGTTCCAATAGTAACGTCGTAAGTAATGCCTGCAGAATCACTTAGGGTGATTGTGTAGCTCGCCCCGTCTGGTTCTGGGTTGTTAAAACTAGTTGCGCCTCCGTCAGCAGAAACAGCAGCGTCATACAAAATACTTGCTATTGGTTGCACCTCATCGTCATTCGACGCAACCCATGACTTGCCAGCCTCTGACTCAGATAAAGTTTTGAGGCGAGGGGTTAAAATGTCTAACGCAGCTTGATCGCTAGCTTGAAGCGCCATTCTGGTTGCGGCGTATACAAACCAAGGGTAGGTTAAACTGTCTTGCTCAGCTAAAGCTAGTTTTTCCGACAAGTTCTCCTTAAGGTCAATTTCAGAACTAATTGTTTGATATAGGGACCAAGACTCTGCATTCTTTTGCCTAGATAGACTAGGTGCATAGTAGAAGTATGCGTTTCCGCCAAAAATAATGGCCAGCATTAACAATATGAAAACTCGGTTTTTCTTAAACCAGTCAAACAAAGGAGTGTCTTCGAAGGAGAGAACCATGTGCTTAATTGAGAGACCCTTAAAGGTGTCTTGTGTATGATGAGTGGGCTACAGCGTAGGGTGCAGACCATGCGGGCTGAAATCCTACCATTTATTCGCTGTTAAGCATGCACATTTGCCACTTATCTGACAAATACTTTGAGTCTTCGCCCATTCCTAATAACGCTGGCAGTAGTTTGCCAACTAACTTCGCCGAAGCTTGTTGCGGCGCAGGGCGAGGGCGAAGTGTTTGCTGTAAAGTTTGCCACCGAGAGTCTTGAGCAAAGAATGTCGGTCATTGCAAACGGTGCGCATCCCCAGGCGTGGTTGGCGTGCAACTACGTAGGCGCCGACCAACCGAACCCTGGGACTTTGTATTTTTGCAGTACCCTAGAAGATTTTTCTAGGAAGTTGCAATTTTCACCACCAGAGTGGTTCAATGCTGTTGCTCAACACCACCTTAGCCAGGTGGTAGTGTGGGTGAAGCCCGAGCAGTCTTTAGCTGGCGTCCAACAGGTGCTAAACCATGAAATTATGCACTGGGCTTTATTTTCATTGCCGCCACAGGTTTCAAGACAAATACCTGTTTGGCTTCACGAGGGCCTTGCCGAAATGTGGGCAGATCGTGGGCTAACCAGCACCTATCAGGTGTCACTCGCCTGGGAGTCGGTGAATAATCGCCTCCCACACTTAAGCAGCTATAAAGATAGTTTCGGCAACGAGCCCTATCGAGCAGCAGTAGGTTACGCTTTAGCCAAAGAGTTTGTAGTTAGCCTACGGAACAAGCATGGTGACGAGCTATTCAAAAAAATATTTTCAAGCATGCGCGCCGGCAGAACGTTTGATCAAGCCCTAATAGATTACACGGGGCTAAGCGTTGTTTCGCACGAACAAATATTACGCACCAACCTCAAGTCATGGTGGAGGGTGGTGCAAGAAATATATCCTCACTTTTTTCTTTTAGTGGTAGCGCTTATTCTCGGCCTTGTGCCGTTTGTCCAGTCGCGCCGTCGCTTGCGGCAACAAGCCTTACACTCTGAATGGCAAAGAGAGGAAGATGCTCTCGATATTTGGGCCGAGACAAGCGACAATACGCAGGATGAGTAAAAAGAAGAGGCGCGGTCATACGAAGCGAGTAATCTCTGCCAAGATTGCTGAGTGGATAACCCCCACACTTATGAGAATGGTTGCGCGGACATGGGACGTACGCTGGGAGGGAGAAGATATTTATCGTGGCAATTACAAAGATGTAATAATTTCGTTTTGGCATCAAACAATTCCAACCGCAATTGGAAGCCATCGCGATAAAAACATTTGCACAATGGTGAGTCTTAACCGCGATGGAGAAATGATTTCTCGCGTCGCCAACCGAATGGGATATACAACGGTTCGAGGCTCCAGCTCGGCAGGCGGACGCGAGGCATTTAAAGAAATCACCACGAAGATAAGTCGAGATATTCCAATCGCATTTACCCCAGATGGTCCACGGGGGCCATTCCATAGTGTTGCCCCAGGAGTGTTGTGGGCTAGCGCGGTCACCGGCAGAAAAATTTACACCTTTGGCGTAGCGGCAGAAAAAAAATGGGAAGCGAAGTCGTGGGATAAAATGTTTATGGCAAAACCTTTTTCAAAAGTTGTAATACGCTACGACTCACGGATGGGGGAAGTAGACTCATTGCGCGTTACTGACAAAGAATATCTCGAACAAAAAGCCGTCGAACTCAAAAACATTATGAATGAATGCGAAGATGCAGCAAAAGAAACTTTAAGGAGCTGGATAAATGGCTGAAACATTTGTTTATAAATTAAAGCCGCAAGAGGCTGAGAATTTACGCGCCAAACTAAACGAGGGTGACTTTGAGTTTCGTCGCCTCAATCACGCCAAGTTTCAAGTTCGCGCCGATGGCCTAACGGCTTCCATGTACAACAGCGGGAAGCTTGTTGTACAAGGTAAAAACGCTGAAGCGTGGTGTGTCCAATACATAGGCGTTAAACCCATTAGCGCAGAGCCACCCCTTAAAAAAACAAGTACTGAATGGCCAGAAGCGGTCCAAGCTATCGGCTCCGACGAAGCTGGCAAGGGCGATAGTTTTGGCGGGCTCGTTGTTTGCGCGGTCGGGCTAACTGCCGAAAACCATGACGAGATTGCCAGCACGACAATTTGTGATTCAAAACAAATGAATGATAATTTGATACTACAGCTAGCTCCATGGTTAAAAGAGCGAGTTGCGTACCATGAAATTAATTTGTTTCCTCGCGAGTATAACGAGCAGTGGTTGGCGCACGGCAGCAATGTAAACACCTTGCTTACAGACATGCATGCGGGTTGCATAAAAAAGGTTGCCGCAACAGGCGACTACAAGAGCATAGTAATTGACCGATTTTCGCCACGCCTGCCAGTGACAAAAAAGCTTAAAACTTTATCTGCTAACACAAACATCATTGAGCAACCTCGCGCTGAAGAGTTTCTGCCAGTTGCTTGCGCGTCGGTTATCGCGCGCGCAACGTTTCTAGAACAAATTAAAGTGCTTAGCCAAGACGTTGCGATCGACATACCTCTTGGTTCAGGCCGGCCAGTTGCCGCGGCATTAGAAAATTATCGAGCAGTGCACGGCAACGGTAATTGGCACCAAGCAGTAAAAGTGCATTTTAAGAACATTCAAAAATTTATTTGCTAATGTCACATTGCCATCAACCAGAATTTAAACCATTAAGGGTGAAAGTTGTAACGGTGTCAGATACCCGGAACAGCCAAGGCGATACATCAGGGCAACTAATAGAAGAGAAGTTGCGTTCTGCCGGCCACGAAGTAACCCAACGCCAAATTGTTAGGGATACGATTCAAGAGATACGCGATGCAATTAGCTCATCAGATGCTCAGGTTTTTGTTATCAATGGAGGCACGGGGGTGACTAAGCGAGATTTAACACCCGAAGCTATTGAGCCGATGTTTGATAAAAAATTACCAGGCTTTGGTGAACTGTTTCGTCACCTCTCGTATTCCGAAATTGGCACCGCAACAATTCAATCAAGAGCGACCGCTGGAATGATAAAGGGCAGTATTGTTTTTTCACTACCAGGCTCAACCAAAGCTTGCCGCTTAGCGATGGACGAAATTATTTTGCCACAATTGGATTCACGAACAAAACCCTGCTCGTTTAGTTCGTTACTCGACCTTTGAGCCTGTCGATTCGTCGCTATCCGCAGGGTCTTTAACGAATTCGACGGCGGCCTCCTCAGCTTCTTCATCATTGCTATCCGCAGGGGGTTCGGGGCCACTTCCTGCTGGCGAAAAAGGATCGACGTCGCGTCGTAGCTCATCCAACGTCTGTTCAAGGCCCGTTTCGCGTTTAATATCGTTAAGCGTTCGTCTTAACCGAAACCATAATTTGCTAACCTGGCGGATAACTTCAGGAAACTTTGAGCCGAAGACCATAATGCCAACCACAACGATAACTACTAGCTCAGGCATGCCAATAAAGGCTGCAAGCTTAACGTAAGTTTCTGAGGCTGTAGTCGGTGCTATTGAATGTATCATGAGCAAAGCGTGGTGAAATTGAAAAGTAAAACCCATCGGCGCCAGTCGATTCAACAAGAGTATACCCCACATCAATACTAAAGTCGTGGGTGTAGTGAGTCACTTCCCAGACGGAAAAGAACCCGGCATCGCCAGAAAAGTTACGGCTTTTGCGCATCGACGCCGCCCATTCTTTAGAAACGCGGAGCCCGGCGTAGACAGAGCCTAATGCAAAATCTTGCTTCGTGCCATTCGCCTCCAAATAATTAAGCCCATAAAAATAATTTGACTGCGGGCTCATATTAATTTGCGCGACAATTTCGTCTGCCCGATCTAGCTCAAAGTCGTATCGCATATTTAGCGTTGTAGACATCCCCTTTAATGCCGAGCCGAAAGTGGAAGGAACCCATTTCATTCGTAACTCGCTAGGCCCCAAGCCGCTCGCAATTGAAGATTGGCGGAAAGGCATAAGTGACGAGCCAAGTTGAGTCGAGCTTGTCAAATAGTAAGGCTGAAGCAATTGAAAATCCAACCACGGATGCTCAGCTTTTGGCGCGTAAAAGAATTGCCTCAAGCCTAGTTCAATCAAACGGCCTTGCTGGAGAGAGTTGTTGCCGTCGAAATTAACAGGAGTGGCGCCAGGCTCGAGTAACTCGGTTTGGCTACGCAGGGTTAAGCTTGGGACAACCTTGTGTTTCCATCCGTCATCGTAGTTTTGAATGAAAATAGCACTACTAGTTAAGTAAGATTCGAGATAGAGCTGATCGTCATTGATTGTGGCTGGCATGGTGTCTCGCCAAGCACCGCCGCGAAGGGTGAGGCCCGGGCTAAAACTAACGCCGCCTAAATTTAAGGCAGCTTCGATATTTCCCCAACCCGAAACTCTAGTTTGAGCGGCGTCAAGGTTGGTCAGATAGTCGGTATTATTGGCGCTAAGTAGTTGATGGTCGCGCAGCAATAAACGCCCGGCGTTGCCCCCCCAACTGGTTGACAGCCAGCTTGGAAGCGAAGAATCTCCGCTAGTTAAATATGAGTTATATTCAAAATATGGTTGATAAGAAAGATATTGGCCTTGCGGCCCCGGAGCATCGGGGAAGCCCTCGAGCGGGGTAAACCCAGCTCCCAAAGCCGGCGCAGAGAAAGTTCCTAGAAAATAATTGTCATCGCCACGCATAAATAATTCAACAGCACTTTCAGCGTCATCATCATTTGCCCACTTCTGTCGGTAGAACTCAGGCGCTACCAAGTGGTCCGAGGTTAGAGCCAGGTCTACATTTAATGACCATTGCGGGGCGAGTCGCCAATGGTTGTGCCAGTCAACAAGATATCGTTGAGAATTATCCCGCCGGATGACATTAGAGAGTCGATGAAAATCACTACTCTGATCTCTAAGGTAAAACACGTTTAAATCACTGAGAAAATCAGGCTGCGAATATTTTATTTGGCCTACAATTGGAAAACCTCGCAAATCAGAATAGCCAGGGCTTAAGCCCCAGTCAATAAACTTTTGATCGCCCCAAACGGTACGTCCGCCGAATTGAGGAGTGATTGCGTTTCCGGTAATTCTAGAAGACCCAAAATTAATACCCTTAAGCCCAAAGAAGTCCTCTCCATCAATAAAATCGGGAGAGGGAAGCGGGATGATGGGCCATCCGTAAAAATTTAACCAGGCATTCGACGGCTGCCACAACGTTTTATTATTATCGAGCCTTGTTGCGCGTAGCAGTCCAAACGAAGTGCTGTAGTGCTGTGGCTCGTTGAAACAGGTAGAAAAATTACAGTCGTGAAATTCAAGAATACCGCCGGGCAGCTCGAGCATTTTTTCTGCAGTGATAAGCACCGGCCAGCCATTTGGACCGATAGCGCCAGCGGCAAACTCAGCACGCATGTTTGTAAACTCTGAGACGGAGTCAAATGGTCGAAAACCTAAAGTGTCAGCGGTGACGGTAAAGCGCGAATCTTGAAAAACAACGTTTCCAGAAATCTCAACGCTTGTTAGAGAGAACTTTTCGGAGTCTAACCCTAAGCTTTTGAACAATTCTGCTGCCCACCCAGAATTTTCGGGAAGAGGCGCGCCAGAGTTTAAAACATCAATAACGGCAAGCGAGGCTTTTAAAGAAAGTGAGTCGCCGCTAAAGTCAAAGTTCTGTAGTTCATAACGCAATCCGCCATCAATATCTTCGCTTACAATCGACTCAGCGGTCAGAACAAAACCGTCTTGTACGACGTTTATGGCAGGCTCGTTTTGTTGTGCCGAAAGGGCACCAAAGCACAGGAGGTAAAGTTGAGTAATCACCGGTTATCTTCGAAAGTGGCGCGACGCGCATCTAAGGACTGATTGAGGTAGTTATATTTTATCCATGCCCCGGTGGCGCTTTGACCGCTTGCGCGCTTGATGCTCGCAGAATTTTCTTCATCGCTTAAAGCGACAATAGTGCTTAGGCCAGGAGAGAACTCTATGACGCTACCACTAACTTCCGCCTGAGGATGGCTCAGTAGGGAATCTCCTGCAAATCGAAAAACATCACTCTCGGGCTTACGTTGCCAATTAAGCGCGCTTGCCGACGCGCTGCAACCGTCAATTATGGCGCGAACCTGGCCTTTTGCGCTGCCATTTGTTTTGCTAGCGAGGATGTCGTCGCAGCGTAACCATTCAATGACGTCACCCAACTGTCGCTTAACATAAGCATCACCATTAATCGCAATCGAGTTGTCGGCGGTGAGCTCCATTTTTTTTCCTTCAACCACCAACTGAGTTTTGTCTTCGAAAACGGTTGATACTGAACAAAGAGTTTCGCCACGAAGCGCCCCCCCTTGAATTACGAAACGCTCTGGCTCTATAAGAACATATTGTCCATAACCCTCAACGGCCCCCTGAAGAAGGACCTTCTCATTTGCTCGCCACGATTTGCTGCCAAGCACGTATTCGATTTTTCTTGCAGATAAAATCGCCACATCTCGCAGCAAGCCAAGCTCGGCGACAGGCACATTAATTTGCGGCGACCCTTCGAACGAAACCATTTCCTCAGAGTAATAAATTTCTTCCGAGCTAAACTTTACATTGCGGACGCCATCATTTATCTCGCCATGCGAAACGGCGCCATTATTCGAAGAAACCTTAAAGCGGTTAGGGCCAAGTTGTTTTAAGGAATCGCCACTCACTACTCCGTCGCGCGTTTTCAGAACAACATTTCCGTTAGCATTGTTAGCCCTCCATAAACCCTTGCCCGCGCTAAAATGATCTTGAGGTTGCGAGCTGAAAGTATCACAAGCTAGCTCAGCGTCTTTCCCGGCTACAATAAGCTGTGCTGATAAATTTCCGCTAGCATCAATATCCCCATTGTTGTTGAGGCTAAGCTTGTCGGCAGACAGCCACGATATTTGCTCATCAGCGGGCTCGAGATAAGCATGTCCTGAAAGCGCCCAATTGTTGTCGCTGTCAGTAGTAAAAGCGTCGGCGACAGCAGTGCCCTGCTCGCCAATTACAGAGACCGCTCCGGAAATCGTAAGTAAATCTTCATTAAACACTGCGCGCCGGCCCTTTACCGAACCATCGGGTCTATGGATGGTTACGTCGCCAGCCAAATGGACGCTATCTTCATTGGCGAAGAGCTGCGCATAGTCTTTGGCCGTGGTTTTAATAAAAGCACCGTTATTGGGAATAATAGTTACAGCACCGTTTATTAAAATATCTGACATATAACCATCGCTACCCCAACCAATGGTTGAGTCAGCACCACGCAGCTGGATAGAGTCACCATGCCAAAGTGTGGGTTGCGCCAAGGTTGCAATCCGCGGAACCCAATTACCGTCAGAGTTTTGGGATAGCTTAAGTGACAACTGAGGAGTTTCTATATTTCCTGCGATAGAATTGCCAGGAGGGAAGTGGGTGCGCACAGAAGTTTCGGAATTTAATTGAAGCAAAAATTCGCCATTTCTTAGGTCTTGGAAAAACCCTGGGCCATCGCAGTCACCTTGGATAACTTGTCCATTGGCTGCGCGAATAGACCACCTTAATAATCCATGATATGGAGTAAAATCCATTCGAGCAGTAGACGGATCGTAAGTCAAACTTTGTCCTTCGAGATGTAGGTCGCCAGTGTCTAGAGTAAAAAAACCATCCGCCATAACCAGATTGGTTTTGGGGTCAAGCTTTGCAACCGAAGACTTGATTTTTAAAGTACTGTTTTCGCCGAAACTATTTATAAAGAAAACAGGCTTACTAAGCCTCCAGAGTTGTTGAAAATCGAAGCGCAAAGTCGAGGAGTTTTTGTCAACAGGCAACCATGCTTCGGGGGCGTCAACCCTAAAAGCATTTTCGGCTTTAGGGGCTGAGACGATAACCGACTGCGTTAATAACATTCCGTTTTGCTCTGGAGTTGGGTCGTCACCCTCTACGCGATAACGGGGTATAGACTCACTGCCGCCCTCGTCGTTAGGCGCAACATCTTCAGCTATCATTGTCACTCGGCCGCTAAAGGCAGTTGTGATGGTGCCGGTGCCAGAGAGGTCATGCTCAAACCCAGCAGGGCTTGGCGCGGCTTTGGCGCTCACGCCGTCAACATCCGAAGCGTGTTTTAACAAATCAACGCCAAGCATAAGCAGTGTTGTTACAACAATGGCAAAGCCAAGAAGTCGAAGGTTGCGCCGCATGGTAATTAATTGTCGCTCTTAGCTGACAGAAGTAAATCACAAACTTCGCGTACAGCGCCATGGCCCGCGGCAGTAGAGCAAACATAGTCGGCGGCGGCTTTAACTGCGGCAACAGCATTTGGCGGCGCGAAACGGAGCGCGCTGTGTTCAAACATCTCAAGATCAGGCAAGTCGTCGCCAATAGAGGCCACTTGGTCAGACTGAAGGCCGCGGCGGCCGATAATGTCTTGGATTAACTCTCCTTTATTTAGGAAGCCCAGATGGACCTCTTCAATTTTTAATTTTTTAGCGCGTGCAGCAACTGCAGGGTTGTCTCGTCCTGAAATGATTGCAACTTCAATTCCGGCATTCATTAAAGACATCAAACCAAAACCGTCAAGAATGGAAAACACAACACTTTCGCTGCCATCAGCATTCATGATAATAGTGCCGTCGGTCCAGACCCCATCTATGTCACTAACAAACAGTTTGATACCTTTAGCCCGTTTCAGAATACCACTGTCCATCAAACGCGAACCTCAATTAAATCTTGAATGTCAATTAGGCCAACCACTTGTTTGCTATCTTTATTTAGCACAGGCATTTGGTCAACATGTAAATCTTTAAATACGCGTAAAGCTTCGCCAACAAGCATGTCGTCATTGAGAGAACGTGGTTTTGCTGCCATAAAACCTTTCGCTGGTTCGTCGAGTGGCAGTTGTCCAATTTCGGCAAGGCGCCTCAGATCACCATCGGTGAAAATGCCTAAGAGTTTTTTGTTTTCATCTACCATCAACGCAGCACCTGGGCGGCCTGGCGTGGTGGTCATCACAGACAATACATCTCTTAAATTAATGTCGTCGTTTACCAGCGGCAACTGCTCGCCCTTGCGCATAATTTCACAAACCATCATTAGCTCTTTACCCAATGAGCCCGCCGGATGGAATCGCGCAAACTCTTCTCTAGTAAAATTACGAAGCTCTAACACGGCCATTGCTATTGCATCACCAATCCCGAGCATTGCGGTAGTGCTTACGGTTGGGGCTAACCCCAAAGGACATGCTTCGCCACCGTCCCCTATAGTTAAAGCAAAATCAACATTGGCGGCTAGCTCGGAGCTAAGATCGCCACAAATTGCTATAGATTTTGCTCCGATCGATTTTATTGCCGGCAGGAGAAGCAAAATTTCTTTAGTTGCGCCACTATTTGACAGCACGACCACAACGTCAGACGGTCGCAGGCGCCCAAGGTCGCCATGTAACGCCTCTGAAGGATGCAAAAACAGACTTGGAGTGCCGGTACTGGCAAGAGTGGCAGATATTTTTTGGCCAATAATCCCAGCTTTGCCCATGCCACTGACGACAACACGTCCGCTGCAACCGTGGATTAGTTGACAAACGTCGGCAAAAGCCGAGGGTAGGTTTTCGCTGAGCGCAAGTAGCGCCTCTGCTTCGAGGCGTAGTACTTGCTTTCCGCGAGAGTTGAGGTCGGAGGCGGTCATGACGTCGGCTATTTTACCCTAAGTCAAGAAGCCACGTTTTATGTATTGTGGGAGAAGCGCTTCTCTGCGAAAATACGTCCTGCCAGATGGAGACACCTATCTTATTACTTTCAATAGTTGTGGTTGTTTTTGCGATTACAACTCACGAGGCCGCCCACGCCTGGGTTGCCGACAAGCTTGGCGATAATACCGCCAGAGCGCTTGGGCGTATCACCCTTAACCCTATACCACACATAGACTTAAGGATGACCATCCTCCTGCCGGGGCTTCTATTGGTGATGGGGTCGCCGTTTATTTTCGGAGGGGCAAAGCCGGTACCATTTAATCCCTTTAATTTCCGTAAACCCTTTCGCGATATAGCCTTAACCGCAGCTGCAGGGCCCATCAGCAACATAATTCAAGCCTTTATTTGGGCTCTGATATTAAAGATGTTTATTCAATATGGCGTCTGGGACGTCAAGTCACAAGGCCTAGTAGTGCTTCAACTCGGCATTTTTGTGAATATCTTACTCTTCGTTTTTAATCTGATTCCAATTCCGCCGCTCGACGGATCACGGGTAGTGAATTTTTTCTTAAGCAGTGAGGCGCGCCGTCAATACATGAACCTTGAGGGCATCGGCATTTTCTTATTACTAGGCTGTATTTGGTTTGTGCCCCCGTTTCAGGTCTTTATATCCTCTTCGATAATGTTTTTTGGTAACCTAGTGCATAACATTGTTGGCCTCCCTCCTTCCGTGCATTGGGCGCCTATTGATTTGTTTTCCTAATGATAGAGCCCGCAAACCCCGAACAGATAAGTAGCAAATTGGTTGCAATGAAAGGCGAGAGTCCAGAGTCTCCGCAGCTTAGTTCTAATGAAGACGAGGCGGCGTTCACCATTCATCTTGACAAGGTGTTTTTTGGGCCGCTTGATTTGCTGCTGCAATTGGTGCGCGATAAAGAGTTAGAAATTCACGTTGTTTCTCTAACAGAAGTTTGTGACTCATATTGTCAATACGTCCGCACCCTTAAAGATGTAAACATAGACGAAGCGGCCGACTACTTGGTTATTGCTGCCACTTTATTGGGCATCAAGTCTCGCTCCTTACTTCCCCAAGACGAAGTTGATTTAGACGAAGACCCATTCGACCCAGGTGAAGAGCTAGTGCAGCAGCTGTTGGCGTACAAAGAGTTGCGTAAAGTCTGTGAACTACTGCGCGACAAATGGGATAGCCGCCAAGGCTGTTACGGCGCCGGCGGCCGTTGGATTGGAAAAGTCGAGATAGAGGACGAAGAAGAAGAGTCTATTGACTTGTCAGATATTTCCATTTGGGATTTACTCAAAGCAGTAACTCGTCTCGAAGAAGAAACAGGTTTTATGCGCCCTCACCACGTGCGCCCAAGCGGTAAGCCGCTTAGGGTTTATGTCGAAGAGCTGTGGCACAAACTACACAAGGTTGGCGAAACAACTTTGCGCACCTTGCTCGAGCAAGACAAAACCTCTAAGCCAGATACCGTTTATTACCTAGTGGCCTTGCTTGAACTTGCCAAGCAACAACAGATTAACATTAAACAAGATTCAGCCTTCGCCGACATTGTTGTCAAACATATCGGTGAAAATAAAATGTTGCAGCTCGAAGATATCGACGATAGCTTTGATCGCCAACACGATGAATTTAACCCAGAAGTCGGGGAACTTCTCGACGAAAAACCGCTCTAAGATAGCATGTCAAACGCAACAGATTTAAACGAAGCAGACTTCCAAAGTGAAGTCGTTGATTCACCAATTCCCGTCCTTGTTGATTTTTGGGCGCCATGGTGTGGTCCTTGTAAAGCAATGGGGCCAGCCGTTGACCAACTTGCCAGCGAGTTCGATGGCAAACTGAAGGTTACCAAACTTAACACCCAAGACCACCCAAGCAAGGCGGCCGAGCTCGGGATAATGTCTATTCCATGTTTCGTGGTGTTTAAAGGGGGCCAAGAGGTTGCGCGCCTAACTGGCGGCCGAGCCTACGACGACTTCAAGGCTTTCGTTGAGCCCCACCTATAAAGGAAGCGCTTTGTGCAAAGATCTGCGCATAGTGTTCATGGGGTCGCCGCCATTTGCCAACAAGGCATTGACGGCTCTTGTTGATGCTGGGCACAATGTTGTTGCAGTCGTGAGTGCACCGCCAAACCGCCGTGGTCGCGGACGTCATCAGGCCGACAACTCTATTGTGCAGTTCGCCAACAAGCATGAGATTCCAGTCCTGCAGCCAGTTAGCGCCAAGAGTAAAGAATTCAAAGAGCAGTTCGCGCAAATCAAATGTGATTTAGCGACAGTTGTAAGTTACGGGCAAATACTCGACAAAGAGTTTTTGCGGCTACCGGCTTTGGGGTGCGTTAATGTTCACGCATCATTGCTGCCTCGCTGGCGAGGCGCGTCCCCCATTCAGTCTGCAATAAAAGCCGGCGACACTCAGAGCGGCGTCTGTATTCAAAAAATGGTTTTAGAGCTAGATGCCGGCGACGTACTGTGTAGCAGTGAAATTATGTTAGACCAAGAAAGCACCACGCCTTGGCTGTTTGACGAATGTGCGCAAAAGGGCGCTGAGCTTTTATGCGACTTTATTGGTGGCGTGGCCCGAAGTGGACAACTTCCTGAAGGGTATCCGCAAGATGAAGGTCTTGTGACGCTATGTTCAAAGGTGCGCAAGCAAGAAGGCAAGATAGATTGGCAGCATTCGGCCGAAGATGTTTATCGTCAGGTGCGCGGCAACCTCGGATGGCCTGGTGCCTTTACCCGTTTACCGAATGGCGACAATTTGAAAATTCACGAGGCTCGCTTAGATAATGACCACCAGTCCGACGGCGCGGCAGCAAGCGTGTCGATAGAAGATAACCAGAGAGTATTTGTTAATTGCTCAACAGGAACTATTGAATTATTAACCGTGCAGCGCGCGGGAAAAGCCAAGGTGTCGGCAAGAGAGTTTTTAAATGGTGCCACGCTAAAAACCAACGACAGACTCGGTTAAAAATAATGGAATCTAGCACAATTACCCTCCGCCGAGCGCTATGGAAGACGCTAATTTACAACGATATGCCGACACGCATACTAGGTGCTGAGTTGGCAAAGCATGATTTCTCTGCACAAGAACACGCCTTTGCCCGCGAGCTATTAAGCGGAAGTATTCGTTGGCAAATTGCTCTTGATTGCATAGCACATGCCCACACTAAAGGGCGTATTCGAAGCGGGGTTGCGCTTCACGCCATACGCCTTGGACTATATCAGCTGTTATGTATGAATTCGGTTGCCGATCATGCGGCGATTAATGAAACAATCAATGCTGCTAAACCAGAGCTCGGCAAAGAAAGTAAGTTTGTTAACGCGGTTTTGCGCGCCACCTCTCGCAGCGTAATTCAATCAACCGAAGCGTTGCCCAACACCCACATCTTTCGCGCTTTTGAGATAGGCTTTGGCAAGGCTGTTTTTGCCGACTCAACAGAAGATCCGCAGTTGGCAGCTGCGCAACAATACTCATACCCGCACTTCCTTGTGAAGCGGTGGTGGCAGGAAGTTGGCGAGCAACAATGTATTCATCGCATGGTGACGTTGAACCAAACAGCGCAGATTTGGCGCCGCAACAATTTGTGCAAATCAGCGCCCGAAGAGGTTTGTGAAAAATTAGAAATTGAATCAGGCGTTTCGATTGTTAATGCAGACGGCTTTGCCGCTGGTGAATGGGCAGTGCAAGATATCACATCATGGCAGACGGCGATGATGGCAGAGGTAAACAGTAATGAAAAGGTCCTCGACTTATGTGCTGCTCCTGGCGGCAAGTCGTTTGCGATTTATGAGCAAACCCAAGGCCAGATAGATTTACATGCTTGTGACATAAACGAATCGCGTTTGGCCATCATGCAGGTAGAGGGCGAGCGTTTGGGGCATAACCTCCAATACCATCAAATAGAGATAGATGGCGAAGGCGTTCCATCGCAAGATTGGAATGTGGTGCTGTGCGATGTTCCTTGCTCAAACAGCGGAGTGTTTAATAAGCGCGCGGAGGCTCGCCACCGGTTTTCTAAAAAATACTTGCACGAGGTCGAAACTATGCAAAATGTGTTTCGCAAAAAAGTATTATCAAGAGTTGTTGGCGAAAAAACACGAGTGCTTTATAGTACTTGCTCGTTAGAGCCCGAAGAAAATCAAATGATGGCGGCGCGAATTGCAAAAGCGTTTTCAAAAAAAATTCTAAATGAAAAGACGTTTGAGCCATCAAGAGAAAACGCAGGCGGCTATGCGGCCTTGATAGGTTAACCTATGAAGATATTTTTCGTAGTACTATTTTTTTTAGCAGGAGTTGCGAGTTGGAATTTACTTAAAACCACCGCTGACATAGAAACCCATAATCAACCCCGAACCTATAAAGGCAGGATAATAGAGGCAATTAAAATGGACTCAAGGTTGCGCCACGAGAAAGATCCGCGATGGCCAGAAGTCGTTGCTGCCGTAGAGTCTGCACGCCAAAGATTTGAAGATGCTATCTTTAACCACTATGGTAAAGAGAACGGAGATTTTTTACAATTTAGAGCGGCGCGCGAAGAGATTCTTTACGACCTAGGGGAAGCGATAGATGTGTTGAACGACATGCTTATCATTTGCGCCCAATCAAAGTCGTCACAGGTTGAAATAAGCAAGCAGTTGTTTCGCGCCGAGAAGTTAAGCATCGAAATTAAACAAAACCTTCGGCATTAATCATGGTAAAACTAGGCTATAACTCAAACGGATTTACTTCACACCGCCTTGACGAGGCGTTGTATTTTTTAGCCGACTGCGGATACCAAGCTGTAGCCTTAACCCCCGACATTTGTCATTTAGACCCGCTTAATACCGAGCTAAGCCAGCTTGAAAAAACCGCAGCTCTCTGTGAGAAGCTGGGCTTAGAAGTTATTGTTGAGACAGGGGCACGATTTATTCTTGATCCGCGTCGCAAACATCGTCCAAACTTGCTTGAGCCTGATGAAAGCCGAATGTTGCGCCTCCGGTATTTGCAGCAAATGCTTACATGGTGTGAAGTGCTCGACGCTTCAGTACTGTCATTTTGGTCTGGGTCGTTGCCGCCTGGACAAAATGCAAGCGGAGCAGAGCACTCCTTTTTAGAAGCGGTTTCAAGTCTTAGCGCTAGCGCCGGGCCTAATATTAAAATTGCGATTGAGCCAGAGCCCGGGCATTGGCTAGCAAACATGTCTGATTGGCAGCAAATAAAGCCCAAGCTCCCATTAAACGTAGGGCTTTGTTTAGATATTGGGCATCTATTGGTTAACGATAGCTATTCTCCAGTTGAAGCAATACAGCAGTTCTCCGATGACATCCTAGCTATCCAGTTAGACGATATGCGGCGCGGCGACCACACACATTTAGCGCCAGGCGAGGGCGATATAGATTGGCCATCAGTAGTAGCAGCTTGTGAAAAATATTTAACCGCCGATACAACAGCGTGCTTTGAGTTGTCGCGCGACAGCCACCGCTTTCATCAGCTAGCGCCGTCATGTATAGAGTTGTACCGCGGGTTGCGCTAATTAATTTTTGCAGCTGCCAATACCTGCTCTTCGCTGAGAATGGTTTTGGACTGTTTAGCGCACTCTAAAACGTTAATAACTCGTTGCTCAGTAGCTTCGTGGCCGCGCTGCTCTAAAAACCAAATAACATTTGATTTGCCACTCATCGGCCCAACAGAAATCACTTGTTCGAGACCAAAGTCGCTAGCTGGCACGCCAGAATAAACTAAGTCGGACAGCCACTTGTCACCCGTTTTAAGGGCCTTGATGACAGCAGCGGCGTGTA
>Ga0233427_10000518_pt1 | contig 49095 bp, 42 predicted proteins | sample SI_118_April2016_5_FD_179885 | JGI IMG/M metagenome (GOLD analysis project Ga0233427, IMG submission 179885) | Seawater microbial communities from Saanich Inlet, British Columbia, Canada - SI_118_April2016_100_MG | ecosystem: Environmental > Aquatic > Marine > Inlet | place: Canada: British...
AGAGCAGACATTTTGGACATCAATTGTTGATAGACTAGGAGGGCGTCAAAGATCCAAGCCCTATTTGTAGGTCGCACCAGCATCCTCCAAAAGCTGAAACACCGCTTCACCTTCTTCCCACTCTTGAGGGGTGGTGTCTTCATAAAGAACCATATCGTCAAGGGCGTAACTCACCGCATCGAGCGGTTTATACCCTTCGGCGTCCGCATAGTTCACATTCGCGCCGTGGCTGAGCAAAAGCTTTACGGGGACAACGCGAGCAAGATATGCAGCCTCATTCAGCGGCGTCGTACTATAGCTAATGGTCTTGCCGCCTTCATCACTTACATAACTTCCCGTATAGGTGCAGTTTACGTTAATACCGGAGTTAATCAGTGCTGACATTTTACCTGTATCACCCTTGGATGCTGCATCACCTAAGGCCCTGCATGGCTCGCTAGCGTACGCTTGTCCGACACCATCCATTGAGCGGTGGAAAAAGTGGTCGATGATATCGCGTACATCCTGCGTCGGTTGATAGGACGGTGCAAGAATCATCGCGGTCACGACCTCGGCCAATGTTTCCTGCGGCTCTCGGATTGCGTACTTGGAGGGAAGTCCAATGCTGTGAACCAAATCCAGGTTGCTCTCTTCGGTCGACAAAACATACTCGTCATAGTCTATTCCCCGCGCTTCCAGTAATTTTTTAGCTTCTTCTATTTTCCCGACAAGTGCGGGCCCGACCGGACCGACAAGATTGAGTGACGGCGAGAACACGGCAATGGGAGTTGAACGCAACTCGGCCAAATGAACCAGTTCGTGGATGAAGAACCAATAACTGTAAATGATGGCGTCCCCGACAACAACGGCTCCGGGTGTGTCGTAGGCATCAAAAAAATGCTCGTTCAGGACAAGATAATGAGTCAAGTGATCCTTGCTTCGCTTGACCAGCCCAAGGGACCACTTTACCGCATCGCGCTTGATCACTCGAATTGGGCCATGAGTCTCACTGCCCATACCGAGAAGGGTAGTAATATCTGGTGCATCCTGGGTGGCCATTTCGAAATAGCGCGCAACTTTAAGTTTCTCATCTTCCGTCCACTCTCCTGACATCGATGCCCCACCATCATCGAAATCAAGGGTAAGGTGATTGGCAAAAATGTAGTCGATGTCGGCCTTGGCCGGCTGGCCTGTTTTTTTCAACCCGGAAGCCGTCGCAGTTGCCCCACCTTCGCCACCGCCATAGCGTTGGATAGCGACATCGATCTGACCCTCGTTGTCAAAGAGGAACCCGTCAGGATCATTATTTCTAAGAAACAGGATACCTTCCCTGTCAGCAATAAACCCTTCTGTCCCGCCGATTAGGAAGACCTTGCCGTTTTGACCAATCTTGCCAACCAATGCACCGATCCTACCTTCCGGTAAAGGAAAGCTCTGTGCAAAGATACCTTTCATGCAAGTTAGATGCTCAATCGCCAGCCCTTCACTGTCAGTCGATCCACAGAATGGTGACATGCTCCAGGCTCCGTTGGCGTTGACGCGATAGACCTGTCCCTTACTGATTTGGATGCCCGTATCTCGCCAACCAGCGTTGCCGTAGAGCTCTATCTTGCTGGTCTGCCCCATTTTAAGTGACGTCAATTGCAGGGGAGCATATTGTTTTGCCGGAACACAAGCAGAGACGATGATGAACAGAACGATGATTGACAGCAACGTTCTAGTTTTGGCTCGGAGCCTAATCATACCTTGCTTTCCTTCATGCAAGAACTGCCAACTTAGGATAGATCAAATATACCCTCAATTTATCTAGGGTACAAAAATCAAAACCAAATTATTCTCTGATAGCACCCTTCTGCTTGCTCATTTATTTTCACCGATAACCAGTTTGACGTAAGTTTTCCCGTTGTTCTGCAGTATTTTGTGTGCTCAGTTTGTCACCACAGGATGCGAACAGGCAGCTTTCGAGGATGGGTTCGACCTTAAACTTCTGCTCGTGACTATTAGCAGAAGTGTTTGACGAGCATCGAAAAGGTCTGCTTTTCACGCGACCATCTATGATACACTCAGGTTATATATGGAAATTCGGGGATGCGCCGGATCGTAACTAGGGAAGCAGAGGATAGATGAAAAAGCAACATGCTTGGCCCGAAGGGCACTGGAACTGGCCAATTACGATCACGCATAAGCATGGCCTCAGGTGCGGTGAAATAATTCATGTAGGTGGTCAGGTTGACCTAACTTCCCATGGTGTCGTGCGCCATCTCGGTGATCTTCGCCAGCAGACCGCCGAAGTGATGACTTATCTGGGTCGCGTACTCGAAGAACTGGGGGCCGATCTGGTCGACTTGGTACGCTTGCGTTGTTTTTATGTAAATGATGGCACCGGTGATGAGGACGAGTTCCTGGAAATGGTTGCTGCGGGCCTGCCTGCGGGCGCGCACCCAGCCGTGACCGCGATCCCCTTTCCGTATCTTGCCTACGAAGGCATGTGCGTTGAAATTGAAGCCATCGCCATGCGGGGGCGTGACAATGCCCGGATGACCCGCCAGTACGCTCCCCTTGATGGCTTGTCGCCGCTGCCTGAACCGTTTGCCCAGGGTGTGCGTTGCGGTCGTATGATCTATATGAGTGGCCAGTCGCCACGCGATGTGAATGGTGTCATAATCGACCCGGGTGACATTGTCACCCAAACGAATACGGTGATGGCCCAGCACGGACGGGCGCTCAATGCTTTCGGCGCCGGATTTGACGATGTTGTGAAGATAAATCGATGGTATGGCGGTCAGGGTGGTATTGAGGATTTCGAACCGGCCGCCCTTGCCTGTGCTGCTCATTTCAAAGAACCCGGACCGGCCGCGACCGGCATTCCGATTCCGCGTCACGCCTGGGAAGGCATGGGTGTGAAAATCGAGACCGTCGCAATGCTGGGCGAAGACGGTAGCTATCTGAAGCGCGAGCATGTATGGCCGGAAGGACACTGGGACTGGCATGTTCACCTGCCCTACAAACATGGTCTCAAGTGCGGTGAAATGATCTTTCTGGGTGGTCAGGTATCCATTAATCAGAAGGGCTGCGCTATTGATCCCGGGCAGCTTACCCAGCAAACCAAATCGAGCATGGAGAATATACGAAATATTCTGAGCGAATTCGGCGCTGATTTTGACGATGTTGTGAAGGTATTGACGCTCTACGATGGGGACTGTGGTGAAGACGCCTTGAACGCCAATCTACCCATCAGGTCATCTTATTTCACCGATCCGGGTCCGACTTCCACCGGTGTTCCCCTGCCCGAGCTTGCCTATCCGGGGATGATGGTTGAGATCGATATTGATGCCATGAAGGAGTAGGCAGAGCATTATCACATGGGTATCGTCTGAGCCCGACCAAATTCAATTATCGATCTAACCATTGATGTTGGGGTGGTGAATGTCTGCAAATAGCTACCAGCGGAACTGGCTAACGCTCCTAAACCATGTCCGGTTTATGGCGGTAAATGGAAGTTGCGGGGTCGCAGTTCTCGTTTTATGGGCCAAATCCCCCCCCCAGGCCTCAGCCTTCCGCCGGAATTCTCACCACCAGACCATCCAGTTCATCCGTTACAGGAATCTGGCAGCATAGTCGGGATGTGGCTGTCAGGCCTTCGGCGAAATCGAGCATGTCGTGTTCGCCGGTGGCGACGGGCTTTAGTTTGGGATACCACGCCGCATCCACGATCACGTGACAGGTGGCACATGCCAGCGAGCCTTCGCAGGTGCCTTCCAGATCGAAACCGTTCAGGTCACGCAATACGGTCAGCAAAGCGCGCCCAACGGGGGCTTCGATCTCGTGGTGTTTTTCGTCCGGGGTAATAACAGTGATTTTGGGCATAGGGGATAAACAGACTTATCCGCGGGTTTATCCCACAGAGAAGCTTTCGCCGCAGCCACAACGCCCCGTCTCGTTCGGGTTATCGAATACAAAGCCGGAATGGAATTTGTCTTCCACGTAATCCATGGTGCTGCCCAGCACATACATGACCGCCATGGGATCAATGAAAATCTTCACACCCTTGTCTTCGACCACTTCTTCCAGTTTGGATTCGTCACGGGCGTACTCGACCTCATAGGACATACCGTTGCAGCCCTTGGAGTTCACGCCCACGCGCAAGCCCATAACCGGGGTCTCGCTACGTTCCATCAGCATCAGCGCGCGTTCCGCCGCGGCGTCTGTCAGTGATATTAACTGTGGTCGGTCCTGCATGGTCATCTCGATTTCATTCCATCTGTTCGATGTAGTATAGCATAAATGGTCTTAAAACATACCCAGTGCAAGTTTAGCGTCTTCTGACATACGGTCCATGGTCCATGCCGGGTCCCACACGATCTTGGTGGTGACCACGCCGACGCCCTCTATTTGTGAGACAGCCGAACTAACCATGCCCGGCATTTCACCGGCGACGGGACATCCGGGGGCCGTCAAAGACATCTCAACATTGATATCGCCGTTTTCCTCATGGTTCACCGTGTAGATCAAGCCCAGATCGTAGATGTTCACCGGAATTTCCGGGTCATACACCGTTCGCATGGCATCAATAACAGCGTCTTCATCGGCTTTTTCGGCATCAGGCAACAGAGATTCACCCATAACGGATACAAATTCTTCCAACTCACCCAAAGGCGGATCTATGTGATTTGGCATACCACTATGCGGATCAACATAATGCATGGGCCGCTCCGCCGCCGCCGCAGCAATCGGTTCAGCCGCTACAGGTTCTGCAACTACAGGCTCAGGTGTCGATTCCGGTTCCGATACGATCTCAGTTACCGTCCCGTTTTCATCATCCGGCTTCTTTGATAGAAACTTGCTTAGAAAATTCATCATGTTTATTCCGTACTAATCTCATTCTCGCCTTTGACGGCGGCATCCATGGTGTGCCAGGCCAGCGTGGCGCATTTGACCCGCATGGGGAATTCACGAACCCCCGATAACATGTGTAGCCGCTCGGCAATCTCTTCATCAAAATTGCTCAAAATTTCTTCCACGTCGCCTTCGCCGGTACAGATACTGTGAAAGGCCTGATAGATTTCGTTGGCGCGGTCTACCGGACAGCCGGTGAGCAGTTCCGTCATCATAGAAGCAGACGCCACCGAAATGGCGCATCCCTGCCCTTGAAAGGCAACGTCAGTGATCAGGTTGTCACCATCCACGCTCATGTAGACCACCAGCGCATCACCGCACATGGGGTTGTTGCCGATGGCCTCAGCTGTGAAAGACTCCGGGCGGCGGAAATTTCGCGGGTTCTTGCCATGATCCAGGATAACTTCCTGATATAAATCGCGCAGATCATCAAACATCAGGAAAACATCTCCCGTACCGCTTCAATTGAATCAGCCAGAACGTCCACTTCACCTTTGGTGTTGTAGAGACCGAACGATGCCCGCGCGGTCGCTGCCACACCGAAACGATCCATGACCGGTTGAGCACAATGATGGCCAGTACGAATGGCCACGCCACCACGATCGACAATGGTGCCGATATCATGGGGATGCGCGCAATCCAGCACGAAGGATACGATGGCGGCTTTTTCCTGGGCCTGACCAATGATACGCAAGCCTTTGATCTTCGACAGGCGGTCCGTGGCGTAATGCAACAAGCCTTCTTCATGGGCCGCGATGTTCTCCATGCCGATCGCGCTCATGTAATCAATGGCGGCCCCCAGGCCGATGGCTTCCACAATAGGTGGGGTGCCGGCTTCAAACCGCATCGGGGCTTTCTGATAGGTGGTTTTTTCAAACGACACAGACATGATCATGTCGCCGCCGCCCTGCCATGGGGGCATGTCATTCAGAATATCTTCTTTGCCATACAGCACGCCGATGCCCGTCGGGCCATAAAGCTTGTGTGGCGCAAACACGTAAAAATCTGCATCCAGGTCCTGCACATCCACGGCACTGTGCGGCACAGCCTGACAGCCATCCACCAAAACTTTGGCACCGGCGTCATGGGCCATGGTGATCACCTTCTTGATGTCCACGATGGTGCCCAGCGAGTTGGATACGTGGGTCATGCCCACCAGCTTTGTTTTCGGCCCCAGCATATCCCCATAAGCCGCCATATCCAGATTGCCGTCGTCATCCACCGGCACCACGCGCAGTACGATGCCCAGACTATCGCGCAACAATTGCCACGGTACGATGTTAGCATGGTGTTCCATGTGCGAAATGATGATCTCGTCACCGGCTTTCAGGTAAGTACGAGCATAGCTGTTGGCGACCAGATTGATGCCTTCTGTGGCGTTCTTGGTGAAAACGATTTCGTTGTCAGAACGTGCGTTCAGGAACGTAGCCACTTTCTTGCGCGCACCGTCATAGGCTTCGGTGGAGCGTTGGCTCATGGCATGCACACCCCGGTGTACATTGGCATAGTAGGTATCCATGCCCGCCACCATGGCGTCGATGACGGCCTGTGGTTTCTGGGCGCTGGCACCGCTATCCAGATAAACAAGCGGCTTGCCGTACACTTCCTGCGCAAGAATCGGAAAATCCTGACGGATGCGATCTACGTCAAAAGCCAAGGCAGAGTTATCGCCAGCTATGGCGGATGCGTTACTCATGAGTTATCTCCACCCATATCCCCACCGGGCAACCAACTCACGATTTTTTCCGTAATCGCTTCACGCAGCGTCTCATTATCAATGCGTTCAATGACCTCGCCCAGAAACGACTGAACCAGCAGATTGCGCGCCTTTGCCTCAGGGATGCCGCGCGATTGCAGATAAAACAGTGCGGTCTCATCGATCTGGCCTGATGTGGCCCCGTGGGCGCATTTCACATCGTCGGCGTAAATTTCTAGTTCAGGCTTGCTGTCGATTTCTGCTTTGTCACTCAGCAACATGGTCTTGTTGAGCATGCGGCCATCGGTGTGCTGGGCATCGGGGTGAACGATGATTTTACCCTGAAAGACCGCCCGCGCCGCATCGTCCAAAACGCCCTTGAACATCTCGTTACTGGTGGTGTTGGGGACCAGATGGTCAACCCGCGTAGTATGGTCGCAGTGGGAAGAGCCCCGAACCAGATAAGTGCCGTCCAACTGACAGTGAGCGCCTTCACCGTTCAACTCCACATGCTGTTCCGTACGGCTCAGTTGCCCACCAGCGGACAGGGCAAGGCTCTGGAATACACTGTCGCGGACGGCGTTCACATGGGTTGAGCTAAAGGTTGTGGCTGTATCGTTCTCTTCCTGCAACGTGGTCACGGAGATTTTGGCGTTCTGGCCTAATGAGACACTGGTGACGTTGTTTGAGAAGCTCGGCGCATCGCCAGCGCTGCATCGGTGGATAACCAATTGGGCTTCGCTGCCCTCATCCATCGCAATCACGTTGCGTGTGAAGACCGCAATTGGATCGTCACTCACACCACCCACAAAGACCACTTCAATGGGTGCGGCTACTGCCGTGTTCTTGCCCACGTGCAAGACATACCCGTCTCGCATGGCCGCTGTATTCAATGATACCAGAGCATCGCCGGATGAACTGTCCAGTTGGCTTTGCAGCCAGTTGGCATCACGCGTCGCTGTCGCAGCAAAGCTTTCCAGTGTGGCGCCTGTGGGCAAGTCATCTTCTGTCGATAAATCTGCACGATATATGCCGTTCACAAAAACCAGACGAACGCCGCCAAAGATGCTGGGCAGCGAGTCCACGGCCTGAGTTGCATCGTCTTCACCCGCCAGGCGGAATACGGTGTCTTCCAGTGTTTTGAGGTGCGTGTATTTCCATGCTTCTTCGCCAACGGTGGGCATACCCTGTTCCACGTAGCGCGCATATCCACGGGTCCGGAGGTCACGCATCCAATCCAGATCTGCGCCCGGCAGCGTACCGGGGGACTGATCAAGAATGCCTGTAAACGGCAGGGGTTGTTCGTTTTGAGTGCTCATAAGATACCCTTAAGCCGCCGCATCTTCTGCTGCGAATTCGGCATAGCCGTTCTTCTCCAGTTCCATGGCCAGTTCCTTGCCACCAGAGCGTTGAATACGGCCACCGGCCAGAACATGTACGTAATCGGGCACGATATAATCCAGCAGGCGTTGATAGTGGGTGATCATCAACATAGAACGATCAGGGCTGCGCAACCGGTTGACTCCATCGGCCACAATTTTGAGGGCATCGATATCCAATCCGCTGTCGGTTTCATCCAGTACGGCCAGAGCCGGCTCGAGCACCGACATTTGCAGAACTTCATTGCGTTTTTTCTCACCACCTGAGAAACCGGCATTCACGGCGCGTTTCAGCATATCGTCGGCAATGCCCAGATCTTTGACCTTTTCGCGCAACATGCGCACGAACTGCATGGCATCAAGGTCGTCTTCACCGCGGTGGCGACGGACGGCATTCAGGGCTTCTTTCAGGAACGTGGTGTTGGCCACGCCGGGGATTTCCACGGGGTACTGAAATGCCAGAAAGATGCCATTGACGGCGCGTTCTTCCGGCTTCATATCAACGATATTCTCACCCTTGAACAGGATTTCGCCTTCGGTCACATCGTACCCGTCACGACCGGCGATGGTGTAAGATAACGTGCTTTTGCCGGACCCGTTGGGACCCATAATGGCGTGCATTTCACCACTGCCGATGGACAGATCAATCCCTTTCAGGATTTCTGTACCGTCCACAGTCACATGCAGGTTTTTAATCTCGAGCATTGTAATTTAAGTCCTTTAACCGACGCTGCCTTCAAGGGAAATACCGACAAGATTTTGAGCTTCGACGGCGAATTCCATAGGTAATTGTTGCAACACATCACGACAGAAGCCATTGACCACGAGCGCCACAGCGGTTTCTTCGTCGATCCCGCGTTGGCGCAGGTAGAACAACTGATCTTCGCTGATGGTTGATGTGGTGGCTTCATGTTCGATGATGGCCGATGGATTCTTGCTTTCTATATAGGGTACGGTGTGGGCACCGCACTTATCGCCAATCAAGAGCGAGTCACACTGGGTGTAATTTCGCGCGCCCTGGGCCTTGCCCGACATACGCACCAGCCCCCGGTAGGTCTGGTCCGATTTACCGGCCGAAATACCTTTTGAGATAATGCGTGATGAGGTGTTCTTGCCGATGTGGATCATCTTGGTGCCGGTGTCGGCCATCTGATGATTGTTGGTAATGGCAATGGAATAAAACTCACCCACTGAATTATCACCCAACAGAACACAGCTTGGGTATTTCCACGTGATGGCAGACCCAGTTTCAACTTGAGTCCATGAGACTTTCGAGTTCTTGCCCCGACACGCCGCCCGCTTGGTTACGAAATTGTAGATACCCCCCACACCGTTCTCGTCACCGGGATACCAGTTCTGAACGGTGGAGTATTTGATCTCTGCATCATCCATGACAATGAGTTCAACCACGGCGGCGTGTAACTGGTTCTCATCGCGCATGGGCGCGGTACAGCCTTCCAGGTAGCTAACGTATGATCCTTCGTCTGCGATGATCAGTGTCCGTTCGAATTGACCTGTGTTGGCCTCATTGATACGGAAATAGGTGGATAGCTCCATGGGGCAACGCACGCCCTTGGGGATGTAGACAAACGAGCCATCGGTAAACACCGCTGAATTCAGCGTCGCGAATGTGTTGTCGTTGAACGGCACAACAGAGCCCATATACTTTTTCACCAGTTCCGGACACCGCTTGATGGCTTCGGATATGGGACAGAAGATCACGCCTACTTCTTCCAGCTTGGCTTTGAATGTGGTGGCAACGGATACGCTATCGAACACGGCATCCACAGCCACACCCGCCAGCATTTCCTGCTCACGAAGCGGAATACCCAGTTTTTCGTATGTGGCCAGTAATTCCGGGTCGACCTCGTCCAGGCTTTTGGGGCCATCGGCCATATTCTTGGGCGCGGCGAAATAGCAGGCAGCCTGATAATCAATTTTTGGAAACTTCGGTTTTTGCCAGTTCGGGTCTTCCAGCGTCTGCCAGTGACGGAACGCCTTCAGACGCCATTCAAGCATCCATTCAGGTTCGTTCTTCTTGGCTGAGATAAACCGGACCGTATCCTCGTCCAGCCCAGGCGGCAGGGTGTCGGATTCGATATCAGTAACAAAGCCGTACTTGTACTTTTCGTCGGCTAAATCACTGATCTGATCTACTGTTTCAACGGTGGCTGACATACTGTGTTCTTCCTAATTCACGCGGCTTGATGATGGCCAGCGCGTTCATATAACGGCCCAAGTGCAGCAAGGAAAGCATCCACGTCACTGTCTTTGCTGGACCAACCCAAACTGACGCGAATAGCCGATCCGGCAGCGTCTGCCTCATAACCCATGGCCAGCAAAACGCCGCTGGCTTTAACGGTCCCTGATGAACATGCAGAGCCCGCACTCAGCGCCACACCGGCCAGATCAAAGCCCATGACCATGGTGTCGCTATCCATGCCAGGCATGACGAAGTAACTGGTATTACCGAGGCGCTCTACGTTTGCGCCGACCACGGTAATGTTCGGCATATGGGTACTGATTTCGGCTTCCAGGTGGTCGCGCAAGCGGCGCGCATTGCGCATGTTTTCAAGCCCCAGCTCCAGCGTTTCCTTCGCCGCACCACCGAACCCGGCGATACCGATGAGATTTTCTGTACCAGATCGCTGTTTCTTCTCCTGACCGCCACCGCGTGTAAACGGCTCGATCTCAATTCCGCTGACGTTAATCAGCGCGCCTGATCCGGCCGGACCGCCGATTTTGTGCGCCGATAGCGTCAACAAGTCGGCACCGAATGATCTAACGTCCAGTGCTACCTTGCCTGCGGCCTGAACCGCATCACAGTGGAAAATTGCGCCGTGCTTGCGGGCCAATTCAGCTATTTCTGCCACGGGCTGCACGATGCCTGTTTCATTGTTGGCGTACATAACAGATATCAATGCGGGGCGCAGGTCAGATGCTAACATCTCGTCCAGCACGGCCACATCAATGACGCCATCTGTGGTTACCGGAATGGCTTCAGCAACGGATGATGCTTCCTTGACGGATGGGTGTTCAACAGCCGAAATCAAAACGCGTTCGCGACCGGTATGTTGCAGGATCAGATTGTTGGTTTCCGTGCCGCCACTGGTAAAGGTGATCATTTCCGGTGCCGCACCGCACAAGGTCGCCACATGTTCGCGGGCTTGCTCGATGATTTTACGGGCTGCACGACCGCAACTGTGAACCGACGATCCGTTACCAACCACGCGCAATGCCGCCTCTACCGCTTCGATGGCAGCAGGGCGAAGCGGAGACGTTGCGTTATGATCGAAATAAACAGTCTCGGGCATCAGAGTTTTCTTTCCGTAAACAAAATTAAGCTCGGCCTTACTGGGCCGCATTCAGAGCGTGATCATCCACAGCGGATGGTGCGCACATGGCCGCACACGGATTGTCATTGAAGAACAGCGAACCGCTGGCCCCCAAAACCCGTTTATTGATCACGTCTTCCAGTGACACGGAATTCAGGAACAGGTAAATCTGATTGCCGAGTTCCTGCCACAAATCATGCGTTACACAACGACCGAGCGTGCCATGACAACCAGCCGGAGATCCCGGTTGGCAACGTGTGGCCTTGATCGGCTCATCCACGGCCAGAATGATGTCGGAAATACGGATGTCCTTGGGTTGATGCGCGACCATATAACCGCCGCCCGGCCCCCGTACACTATTAACCAGACCACCGCGCCGCAGCTTGCTGAACAGTTGTTCCAGGTACGACAGCGATATTTCCTGCCGACCTGCTATATCAGCCAGCGCCACTGGCGTGCTTGTTTGAGTGCTGGCCAGATCAACCATGGCCATAACCGCGTAACGTCCTTTAGTGCTCAGCTTCATAATCTTCTACCCCATACTCAGGCCAGCCCCGGCCAGTGTTATAAAGGAATAAACTACCCGACCTGACGGCCTTTGGTCGTTTTGGTCGTTTTCGTCTTCTTTTTGGCAACCGGCTTTTTCGTCGTGTCGGCCAATTCGCCCTCAAGCTCTTCAACGCGACCGACCAGGGTGCCAACCTGGCGGCGCAACGCCTCAATTGTCTGCACAATTGGGTCGGGCCCGTCCGCGTCGGTTCCGTAGGCAACGAAGTCTTTTGATTTGCTTTTATCCTTGGGCATTATGACACGCGCCGGAATACCAACGGCGGTCATGCAGGCCTCAACCGATTTTGTAACAACCGAATTGGCCCCGACTTTAGCGCCTTCGCCAATGGTGATTGGCCCCAGCACCGCAGCACCTGAGCCTATAATGGCACCATCACACAGGGTGGGGTGGCGCTTTTGGCCTATCTGAGAATCGGAATCGACCGATGGCGCAATGCCACCCAGGGTCACCCCCTGATAAATCGTCACGTCATCACCAATATCCGACGTTTCGCCGATAACCACACCGGTACCATGATCAATCACAAACCGACGACCAATGGTCGCACCGGGGTGAATCTCGATCGCCGTCAGTATCTTGGCAATGTGGGCAAGAAAGCGCGCCGGCAGTCGCCAACCCACATTCCACATCCAGTGTGTCATGCGATAGAACACCAACGCATGGTATCCCGGATAGCACAAAACGATCTCTAAACCCGAGCGTGCCGCCGGGTCTCGTTTCATAAATGCTTGAACATCTTCGTTTAAGGTCTTGAACATAATGCAATCTTGACTATTTTACTGAGGCCCCCGGCGTACGCTGGGGAACCCTGATGATTTTAACCATGTGATTTCCGAAATATAGTAATCCCTAGTAATTTAGTCAAGTATTTGCACGCAAGTTAATTAGGCCCCTAATTCATACCTGATAAAAACACTTGGTTTATTGGCTACTTACCCGGATTCATGCAGTCGAAATCATATAGAGCAAACACGAACTCCTGTTAGGAACACCATGCCAGAAGTGATATTTAACGGCCCTGAGGGTCGAATCGAAGGCCGTTACTACCACTCGAAGAAGCATGGCGCGCCTGTTGCGCTAATCCTTCACCCCCATCCTCAGCACGGTGGCACCATGAACAACAAGGTTGTTTATGCCATGTACGAGAATTTTATCGGTCGTGGCTTCTCCACATTGCGGTTCAATTTCCGTGGCGTCGGACGCTCGCAAGGTGTCTTCGACAACGGCCAGGGCGAACTGAGTGATGCGGCATCGGCACTGGACTGGATGCAGGGCCATAACCCCAACGCTCAGTCATGCTGGATTGGTGGATTTTCGTTTGGCGCATGGATATCCATGCAGCTGATGATGCGCCGCCCGGAAATCACCGGCTTCATTTCTGTTGCCCCACCGGCCAGCACCAATGACTTCACTTTCCTGGCCCCCTGCCCGGCATCCGGCCTGATCGTACATGGATCAGCTGATGAAGTGGTTCCGGTCAGTTCAGTTGATAAGCTGGCGGCGAAACTATCTGCTCAGAAAAACATTGAGATCGATTATCGTGTGGTAAAAGGGTGTAATCACTTTTTCAACAACCACCTGCCTCAGCTGACCGATCACCTGAATGATTACCTGGAAAAGTCGCTGAACGAAGCGGCGTAATCAACCTCAAACTTAATGTCGCTTGACTCATAACGTGAGAATTAAAAGTCAATTTATCTGGCATACTATGCATCGCGTTGATGCGTAGTATGAGACACTTGCGATTCATAAAATAAGAATAACCCTCCTTCTGGGCGCATATAATGAGAGTTTGCTATGTGCTGAGATGGACTGAATCCAACGCCATAGACAGCACTACAGATAATGTCTGCTCTCAGGTTGCGGATTCAATTGATCGCTATTCCGGAATACTCAGAAACTCGTTCAACGCAAAAAGTGCGGCGTCGGGTGCCTCCTCAGGAATGAAGTGCCCACTTGGCATGGGGGCAAATTGAGGCTGGTCGCACGAAGCTTTCCAAATGCGCCGAACGTCAAAGTGCTTTCCGACCACACCACGTTCTCCCCACATCACCAGCGTCGGGCAGCTAATCCTGTTTCCAACTACACGGTCGGATTCGTCATGCAACCGGTCAATATGATACCCGGCGCGGAAGCATTCACACATCGCCGTGACAGCCTCTGGCGTCGTACTGGCCATCAGATATGCCTCTAGAGCCAACGGGTCGTATTGAACAGTCTGATCCGATAACCCGAGAAGTATAAGCCGCATGAATGTTTCGGGATTTCCAGCAATTAACCGATCGGGCACCGGAAAGTCCTGCGTCAGAAACGAGAAATAGAAGTAATCCTGTGCGATCTGGGCATTTATGTTTTCATAGAAATCGATTGCCGGGATGATGTCCATGACTGCGAGTTGCGTGACTGCCTCAGGGTGGTCGAGGGTCAATCGTCGCGCCACTCGCGCCCCCCTGTCATGGGCGACAAACGCGAACGTCTCATGGTCAAGAGCGCGCATTACAGCTACCTGCTCCGCCGCCATTTCCCGCTTCGTGTAGGCATTTTGGCCTTCGATATGCACGGGTTTATGTGTTTCTCCGCGTCCCCGAATATCGGTCAGTACGACCGTGAACCTATCAGCCAACTTTGGCGCCAGATGATGCCAGCACAAATGCGTTTGCGGGTCACCGTGCAGCATCAAAAGCGGCGGCCCCTCACCTTTGGTCAAGGTAAGAACTCGGTTGCCATCGACTTCTACAAACCGTCGCTCGAAGCCAGGTAAGAGCTTTTCGTCGGCTTCCTCAAAGATTTTCATTGATCCACGCCTTGAACTCGATAACAGCGGCTTCGTCACGCTGGAAAAAGGACCAGCGACCGACCTTGTTCACTGTCAGGAAGCCAGCACGACGTAGCAGTTCCAAGTGGCGACTCACAGTCGGTTGCGCCATATCCAACTTTTCTGTCAGCAAGGTGACACAGACACCTATCTCCGATGGTTTGCCGGTCACCTGATGCAAAAAATGTGCGTCAGGGTCGATCAGCCATCTCAAAATGGATAGTCGCGCATCGCTCGCGAGTGCTTTGGATTGTTCAAGTTTGTCAACCATGCTGTCAACACATATAGTTATTTAGCTATTAGTCAATGTAAATTATCCGATCAGAGAACATTCGCATCTGAACTGAGAGCCTAACTAGTCAGGAGAAGTGGCCATTCGCTACGATGACGCGGATGTCGTAGAGCCAGTCATACACTGCAAAATTGATCAATGTCCGCTTCTAACTATAGTGGATACGGAAAACGCTATATGATCGGACTTCTTCAACAGCTTCGGCTATTAGCGAAAGTGGGTCCCCCCATCAATAATGTCTATTACTGGAGGTGAAGCGGGCATGTTCTCACGTTATGTATCCGCAATTTTCATTATATGAGTCAAACAACACCTAACAAGGGTTGAACACCTGCCCCCCGGTCAACGGGGTGCTCACGCCTGTCGTTGTCGGTAGACTCAGCGGTAGACCATCCATCGCGCGCACGGCTAAATAAGCAAAAGCCTGGGCCTCCAGATAGTCACCATCCCAACCCACGGTTTCCACAGAGTCAACCGGCACCCCAAGGGCATCCCGCAGTCCTTGCATCAGCGTGCTATTGTGGCGCCCGCCGCCACATATCAACCATCGTTCCGGGCGTTCAGGCATGTGTTGCTGAGACCGGACAATCGCTGCCACACTGAAAGCACTCAACGTGGATGCACCAGCTTCGAGTGACAAGCCGGACACCGGCGATGCATCAAAGCCCCGCCGGTCCAGTGATTTGGGCGGTAAAGTATCGAAATAGGGATGGTCCAATAACGTGCTCAGTGCTTGCTGATCCACATGGCTGGTCTGCGCCAGCGCGCCGCCCTCATCAAATGCGGCTCCCGTATGCGCCCGGACCCAATCATCCATCATGGCGTTTCCGGGGCCTGTATCGAATGCAAGGATGTCATCATCCCCACCAACATCCCCTGATCCCAGCCACGTAACATTGGCCACGCCACCTATATTGAGAACGGCGAGTGGTTTGTTCAGGTCGCGCGCCAACGCACGGTGATACAACGGCGCCAGCGGCGCGCCTTCACCACCGGCCTGCACATCATTGCTGCGAAAATCCGCCACCACCGGCACACGGTACCGGTTGGCCAAATCTTGGCCATCGCCTAATTGAATGGTCACGCCGTCTTTGGGCGCATGATAGACCGTCTGGCCGTGAAATCCGATAACGTCGATCTGAGATCGGTCCAGTTCAGCCGCCATCAGCACCGCATCAACAGCGTCCGCATGAACGGCGGTCAGTTCCCCCACCAGATGATCGTAGTGTGATGCGTTTTCCGGATCAGGCCGTTCCAGTGCGCGAAAGGCGTCTCGGAAGCCCTGGTCAATAGGCACAAAAGCTGTTGCGCCCAATGGCTGCACGTGGACACCATCGGTTTCGACCAATGCCGCATCCACACCGTCCATAGACGTGCCACTCATCAACCCAATAGCTCGGCGGATTTTTGCGTTCACAATATTATTGCCATTCAATTCACACGCGTGGGATTGTGCTATCACTGACCTTTGGTATAACGCACGACAAACAATAGATCGTTAAGACAATGACCACATACAAATCCGATTTTATCAACACCATCATCGAGCGGGGCTATCTGCACCAGTGCACCGACATGGACGCACTGGACGCACAGGCATCCAGCCAGGTCGTCACAGCGTATATCGGATTTGATTGCACAGCACCCAGCCTGCATGCGGGTAGCTTGCTGCCCATCATGTTGCTGAGAAAATTACAGCAAAGCGGGCATAAACCAATCGTTTTGATGGGCGCAGGCACCACCAAGGTGGGTGACCCATCGGGCAAAGATGACACCCGCAAAGTTCTCAGTGATGAGAACATTGAAACCAATATGGCAGGCATCAAACAGGTCTTTGCCAAGTATCTTACGTTTGGTGATGGCCCCACGGACGCGGTCATGGTCAACAACGATGATTGGTTGCAGGACCTTCAATACCTGCCTTTCCTGCGTGACTATGGTCGGCATTTTTCCATCAATCGAATGATGTCGTTTGATAGCGTGAAACTGCGCCTGGAACGGGAACAGCCGCTGTCGTTCCTTGAATTCAACTACATGATTCTGCAAGCCTATGATTTTCTGGAATTAGGTCGGCGCCATGGATGCAGCCTGCAAATGGGTGGATCAGACCAATGGGGCAACATCGTCAATGGGGTCGAGCTTGGTCGGCGCTGTGATAATCTCAGCCTGTTTGGATTAACAACACCGCTGCTGACCACATCATCGGGCGCCAAAATGGGTAAGACCGCCGACGGGGCCGTATGGTTGAACGCCGATATGCTGTCGCCCTACGATTACTGGCAGTACTGGCGCAACACGGAAGACGCCGATGTTGGTCGATTGATGCGATTGTTCACGGAAATGCCGCTGGATGAAATTGCCCGATTGGAAAAGCTTGAAGGCGCTGAGTTAAACGACGCCAAGAAAATTTTGGCTACTGAGGTTACAACCCTGTGCCACGGCCGGGATGCCGCCGATCAGGCCGCAGAAACGGCACGCAAGACTTTTGAAGAAGGTACGCTGGCCGAAGACCTGCCGTCTACCGATGTAGCGTCAGCAGATCTGGAACAGGGCATTCCCGTCTACGACCTGTTCTGTCGGGCTGGTCTTGCCAATTCAAATGGTGAAGCACGCCGCCTTATCAAAGGCGGTGGCGCACGTCTCAACGATCAGCGTATCGAAGATGAAACGCTGGCGGTGACCAGTGCTGATCTGGATACCAATGGTGTGATCAAGCTGTCTGCTGGTAAGAAACGCCACGCCCTGATCAAATCAGTTTAACGCTCACTACGGGCTAACGGTCGTTGTGGGAATTGTCAGGTTCTTCCAGTTCACCTGAATGGGTGCCGTCGCCTAAGCTAAAGATGTTGCGAAGGAAACCTGGTGCGAGCACGCTGAGTGGATTGATACTGACATCCGGATCATCCCGTGAACCGGTCATGGAATAATTCGCCGCAAACAAGCCGCCACCCTCTTCGCCGCCTGAAAAAATATTTCCAATGATCGGAATATTCCCCAATAGCGAATTCAGCACATAGACCGGGACGATGGTGCCGTCGATATCAAGAGCGTTGGCATTGGTATAAACCTTGCCAGATGCCGTAAAACCAAGCGACGCACCGGTCGCCTTGGCATCTTTAAGCTCCAAAATACCGTCTTCGTAGTGGTAAGGCAGGACCAGTTGATCAAACCCCAGGCCTTCGCCCTGCAAGGCGTCCAATATGCCGGTAAGCGCCAGAATGCTGATGGCTTTGGCGAGTGCTGGAGCCTTGAGAATTCGGTAATCGTGGACCTCAAGAACGCCCCGTAACGGCTGATCAGGAAGGGCGTCATCGAATTGGCCTTTAAGGGAAAGCTCTCCCCCCAGCATATTATCGTATATATCCAGCGTTCGCAGAACTGAACCCGCATCAAGCGACCACACCGTTAGAATTCGGGCATTGCTTTTTTCTGACGGGGTTAATTTGATTTCCAGCGATTCACCACTGTCCACATTTGCCGTAACGTAGATCGTCTCCCACAATTCGCTCTCGCGAGCAAATGCGCCTGTCAGATTGTTGACGCCACGGTCCTCAGACAGCCACACGCGGTCAAATTGAACGGACACACCGATATCTTCGAGGAACGACTCGCCTGATGTAAGCAAATCGCTATGGATAACCTCATCCCACACGTCGGTCAGATCAAGACTGGCACCGCGGAAATCCGCATCCCATACCCCCTCGCCGCCCGGCACCAAGAGTCCGGATATGTCGTTACGACCATACTTGATCTGGTCAAGGTCGATACGGCTGAGGCGGCCGCCGGGTTCGTCATAAAGCGCGCTTCCCGAAACCACCAGGTCATCCGTTTGCACGTCAAATTTCGGGATTGACGATATCTGGTCGTTGACCAGATCAATAGTAACCTGCGCCTTGCCTGACGAACCCATGGGTTTGCGCCAATTGATCGCATTGGCAACCAGCTCAACAGAATCCAGAACCGCGTTTGCCTCAAGCACAGAGGTGCCATCGAACTGCTCGGTAACCTGTAAACTCAGTGGCACAGCACCCTTGATCATATCGGCAGAAAACGGGCTCACATCGATCCCCAAATCCGTTACATCCTTGACGTCGGTTACGTGTGTCGAAATCTCATACCGATTTTTGAAAGGCTTATCGGCAGAAAAATTCTGCCGCCAGACCAAAACCGTGGGAAATGCTTCCAACAGCATCTCACCATTGATATCCATGCCGTCCCGATCAATGGCAATATCAAGATTGCCGCCAAAGATATCGAGCCCGAACAACCCTTGTGGGATATTCACCGAGTACGCATTGGCTGTCGCGGATGCAGAAACATCCTCCCATTCAAGATCTTTCAACAATGGGAAATCAAATGCCAGATCGACGACCGCTGTGCCCGATACACTTTCAGCATCTATGCCGACCTGTTTGGCAAAGCCCAGGGGGTCACGATCGGCCAGAGCGATGGCATGAGCAAAGCTGCCGTTGAGGGACGTTCTTATGCTGACTTTTTCATTGTGGCTGGAAATATCCACCAACGAGACCCGCGCCTGGCCAATCGTCATGCCGGCGGAATGGGCAGACAAAACATCGAAATCCATGCGATCTAAGTTAAACTGAACAGAGGCTGCTAGGTCCGATATGGGCGGCATGGCATCCACATAGTTAAAGGAAACATCCGATAACTGGTATGACCCATGGGCATCAACAACCCGAAGATTCCCGTCTTCGTCAATTGCCGTTCTCAGATCAGCGCGGATATCTTCAATTTTGCCTGTGTGCACAGAGCCCGTTATCCAGGTGCGAGCGTCCTCCAAAATTGTAGCAGGCCAGTACACGGCCAACTGCTCCAAATCAATTCCAGGAACATCAATTCGGATATCCACTTCCGGTTTCGTTGAAACAGAAGCCGCCGTACCGGCAATTGCCACGGCCACATCATTCAACCCCAAATCCAGTTGATGGATTTGAATCGTGTCGCTTTCTATAGCGTACATGCCTGACAGTTTGATCGAGCTCAGTGGCATGGTGTGATTGACCGGCGCCGGTAACTGCACGTGCGACCCTTCGGGCAGGTGAGCTGCAAACGTTGCGATCTCGATTTGGTTACTCAAGGCATCGAAATGGCCGCGAAGCTCCAATGAGTCCACAGTAACGTCACCGCCGAGGTAGGCGGGTAGCGCAATACGACCGAAATCACCTGTTATATCGACCCCAACCCCATCTACCTGACCGTCAATGGACGATGCGATGGTTAAGGTGCCTTGAACGGGGAACTGAATATCTTCAAGAAACTTCAATTCAGGAATCGTGGTGGCGATTTCTGATGGGATAAAGTTGTTGAAGGAAACGCCTGCGTCCACGCGCTCGGTCAGGTCGTCGTAGCTGCCGACTATTGAAACATCTGCAACGGTGTCCGTCAGATCCACCAGGAATGAAATGTCGGCATCAATGCGGCGACCATCGCGCACAATGCTGAGTTGTGCATCCGGCGTAACCCATGACATTTCTCTGGTCTTGTCGATAACAATGAAATCAGCATCACTGATCGTAAGTTTCTTCAGATAGCCCAATGGGTCGGATGGATCGGGCTTTGTGGATAGTTGGCGCAAGTATGGCTCCAGGCGTCCCGTTACAACGGCGCCTACACTGGCCGTGGCCAGGTTAAAATCACCCGATGTCTGGAGCGAAACGGAAATCGTCGGGCCAAACATCTCTACCCGGGAGGGTGCCGCGATACCATGCAGCAGGGCCTGGGCGCTAATGGATACTGACGCCGATGGAATTTCGGCACGCATTTTCCCATCCGTAGTCGCCATTCGTAAATTGATAATTCGAATATCAATGGCCCGATTCCAACCCGCCCAGGCCAGAATCGTATCGTCGAATTCAATCTCTACAGTGGGGAATGCTTCGTGCAGAAATTCGGTCATATGGCCTTCGAAAAAGCTCAATGACACCGGGCCGCGCGACAACATCCACACCGCGACGAGCGTGACAATAACAAAACCGGCAGCCAATCCCGCCAGTACCTGAACCAATCCTGTAGCCGTTCGAAGAATCAAACTCGGCACACTCCGTTATCGTACTGTCTTGACCAGACATTCAGCTTCGCGCACCTTGCGGTTAACCAGAGAGCGTCACAATGCATGATCTATTCCCAGAATTTCGACAAGCCAGCTTCCCGGCCCCTTCGAGCCCTGACCTACGTGACTTAGGCCAGACCCAATGGATAGAGGCTGTCCACAAACTGGATAATAGCCAACTTTCTAGTGTAGTCGAAAGCCTTACTGGTGACAAAGATGCACAAAATGTACTGGCCGCTGTTTTTGGCAACAGCCCCTACCTGAGTCAAACCTGCATCAGTGATCCCGCTATCCTGATCGAAGTTCTTCAACAGGGCCCGGATAGCGCCGCCAGCAACGTGTTTTCGCGGTTGGACATGTTCGACACAGGCCTTGGTGACGCTCAATCCGTATCCCGTCACTTGCGGGTGACGAAGTCGCAAATGGCGCTGATCATTGCTATCGCGGATATGGGCAATTTGTGGCCATTGGCGAAAATTACGCAGTGCTTGTCAGATTTGGCGCAGAAAACCCTGTCCAAGGCGTGCAGCCATGTGCTGCAACAGGCCGCAGCCAAAGGTGTTATTACGCTCAAGCACCCTGACGATCCTGAAAAAGAATCGGGTTACGTGGTCCTGGGTATGGGCAAACTGGGGTCATTTGAGCTGAATTACTCCAGTGATATCGACCTGATCGTGGTCTTTGATCCAGACCTTATGCAATGCAGCGACCCGGTTCAGTTGCAAAAGCACTGCATTCGGATGACCCGCGATCTCGCCCGAATCATGGATGAACGCACAGCCGATGGCTATGTGTTCCGCACAGACTTGCGATTGCGGCCTGATCCGGGTGCCACACCACTGGCCGTTTCCATGCGGGCCGCTGAGACGTACTACGAAAGTCAGGGCCAAAACTGGGAACGGGCTGCCATGATCAAGGCGCGACCCGTTGCGGGTGATCTGGAAGCCGGTGCGGCATTTGTAAAGTGGCTCCGTCCTTTTGTGTGGCGCAAGAATCTCGATTTCGCCGCCATTCAGGACATTCATTCCATCAAACGCCAGATCAATGCCAGGCGGGGCGGCTCAACCGTCGCCACCCTGGGCCACAACATCAAGCTGGGGCGAGGCGGCATTCGGGAAATCGAATTCTTCGCGCAGACACAACAGCTTATCTGGGGTGGGCGCATAACGGAATTACGCAGCCCCGCCACCATTTCGGCCCTGAACGCCCTGGTAACATGCGGACAAGTGGCTCGTGATACGGCAGATGACCTTATTGCGGCGTATGAATTTCTGCGGCGTACAGAACACCGGTTACAGATGATCAACGATGAGCAGACGCAAACCCTGCCCCAGGATACGGCGGGTATGGAAAAGCTGGCCATCTTTATGGGGTTTGATTCCCGCGCACCATTTGTTGGCGCGCTGATGGAGCACCTTAAGCGTGTTGAGGATCATTATGCACGCCTGTTTGAAGACGCCCCGGCCCTTAGTGCTGATGGCGCTGTCAGTGGAAATCTTGTTTTCACGGGCAGCGATTCCGATCCCGATACGCTAGAGACCATCACAAAATATGGGTTCCTGAATCCGGAGACCGTCGATGCCGCGATCCGGGGCTGGCACCATGGACGTTACCGGGCCATGCGGTCTACGCGCGCGCGCGAAATGCTGACCGAGCTAACGCCTACTTTACTATCGGCCCTGGGCGAAACCCCCGACCCGGATGCAGCATTTGTCAAATTTGATGAATTTCTGGCGGGCCTGCCTTCGGGTGTACAGCTATTCTCCATGCTGTATTCCAATCCACAGATTCTAACGCTACTCGCTAACATACTGGGGGAAGCCCCCCGCCTGGCTGAACTATTAAGCAACAGGCCTTCGTTGTTTGATGGTGTTCTGACCGCTGATTTCTTTGATCCGCCACCAAAATTGAACCAATTGCGCAGGGCCCTGGAGAAACATCTCCAGAACTCAGATCACTTTGAAAATGCTCTGGATACCTCGCGTCGGTGGGTCAATGACCAGAAATTTCAAATTGGCCTGCAAAGCCTGAATGGCTTGCTTTCACCGCCGGATGCATCGTGGGCGCTCAGCAATACCGCAGAATCTGCGTTGCTGGAACTGCTGCCCATTGTGGAGCAGGAATTTGCCACCAAATATGGCCGCATCGAAGGCGCACAGTTTTGCACCATCGCGTTTGGCAAGTTGGGCGGCCATGAGATGACGCCCACGTCTGATCTCGATTTGGTGTTTATCTACGAAACACCGGATGAGGATACGCTTTCAGATGGTGATAAGGGCCTGCCACCCACACAATATTTTGCCCGTTTGGGTCAGCGCTTTATCAATGCCATCAACGCGCCCACGGCAGAAGGCATCCTGTACGAAGTGGACATGCGATTACGGCCATCCGGTAATGCCGGGCCGATTGCCTGCACCCTGGATACGTTCGTTCAGTATCACAAGGAAAACGCCTGGACGTGGGAGCGACTGGCCCTGACAAAAGCCCGAGCTGTGGCGGGCGATGCGGCCCTTGGATCGGCGGTGGATCATGTCATCCGCGACATTCTTACCACACCCCTGAATACGGGTACGGGTACGGGTACGGGTACGGGTACGGGTACGGGTACGGGTACGGGTACCGATACGCTGCGCGGTGATGTGGCGAGTATGCGCGCACGGATCGAACAGGAACACAGCACCAAATCCCCCTGGTCAATCAAACACCTTCGGGGCGGTTTGGTCGATCTGGAGTTCATGGCCCAGTACCTACAATTGAAATATGCAGCAGATCAGCCCGACGTTCTCTCACCTAATACCTGGCGGTCGCTCAAAAATCTGGCACGCCTGAAAATTCTTGAACCTGAAACAGCGGCCACCCTGCTGGGCGCGCTGGATTTATGGCAGGCGTTGCAAAGCCGGTTGCATCTCACTATTGAGACAGATGCGCCCAGTGGCGGCACCAAATCCATGCCTGTTGCGTTGCAGGAAAAGCTGATGAGCCTTGGTGGCGCCGCCAGTATCGCAGACGTGGAGGCAACAATTTTGAACACCGCAGAACAGGTCTACGCCCTGTTCCAGGATATCATTGGCGAACCTGTGGAAGAGGATGGCGGCGATTAAACTGCTAATCGCGAAACTTAGAGAAAAAACCACATAAAAACACACGATGGGTTGAATTCCCACGCCGTATAACAAATATGTATATAACAAATCCTGTAATGACCGTGTTGGTTGCGATATGGTTTGATGTATCTGACAGGTAACAGGTTGGAAATTGGGACTGGGAATGGCTGAAGAACCTACAGAAGAAAATGCCGCCGAAGAAGACGCCACTGAAGAAGACATTGATGTAGATGCTGACGATGTAGACGAAGACAGTGACGAAGACGGTGAGGGCAAGGAGAAAAAAGGCGGTAAGGGTAAGCTTATCGCCATTATCGTCGTTGCATTCCTGATACTATCGGGCGGCGCTGGCGGTGGTCTCTATTTCATGGGCTTCCTGGATTCCATACTGGGTTTGGATGATCCACTGGCAGATGACATGTCGAATGATCCACCGGATCTTGGCACCCCCGTTTATCATGAACTGCCGGAATTTGTTGCTGACCTGGTAACGGGTGAATGCCGATCACCATTCCTCAAACTGGCGCTGACCATTCAAGTGGACGAGATGGACATCGAAACCATCATCGAACGTGAACCCAAGATCATTGACCGCTTCCAACAACACCTCCGTAGCAAGGAAAGGCACGAGTTGTCTGGCAAAGACGGAGCCGAAGCCCTGCGCACGGAACTAACGTTGATTCTGGATGCCACAATCAAACCCGCCAAAGTTCAGAACGTGCTGTTCCGATCGATGGTGGTGCAGTAGGTCGCAAATCTACTCTTCATCCGTACCCTTAACCCGCTGCGCCAGCGCGGCGGCGAGGAAGTCGTCGATGTCACCATCCAGCACGCCCTGGGTGTTGGAGGTTTCCACGTTGGTGCGCAGGTCTTTCACCATCTGATAGGGCTGCAACACGTATGACCTGATCTGGTGACCCCAGCCAATGTCGCTTTTGGACTCGTGTTCAGCATAGGCGGCTTCTTCACGGCGTTGTAATTCGGCTTCGTACAAACGTGCTTTTAACATGCTCATAGCGGTGGCGCGGTTTTTATGCTGCGAGCGATCATTCTGACACTGCACCACAATGCCGGATGGCTCGTGCGTCATGCGCACGGCACTATCAGTCCGGTTTACGTGCTGACCACCCGCACCAGAGGCGCGGTAGGTATCAATACGCAGGTCCTTTTCCTCGATCACAATATCAATGGAATCATCGATCACCGGGTAAACCCAGGCCGAGGCGAAACTGGTATGGCGTCGGTCATTGGAATCGTAGGGCGATATGCGCACCAACCGGTGCACGCCACTTTCCGTTTTCAGCCAGCCATAGGCGTTTTCGCCGGAGATTTTCAATGTGGCCGACTTGATACCAGCCTCTTCGCCAGCGCTTTCTTCCAGCCATTCGACCTTGTTGCCGTGGGCGTCGGCCCAGCGTGCGTACATACGCAGCAACATTTCGGCCCAGTCCTGGGCCTCGGTGCCACCGGCACCGGCATGAACTTCCATATAACAATCATTACCGTCAGCTTCGCCCGATAGCAGAGTCTTCAGCTCTGCCTTGGCGGCGACATCGCGCAATTTTCCAATGATTTTTTCAGCCTCCAGAACGATCTCTTCATCGCCTTCGGCTTCGCCCATTTCAATGAGTTCCAGATTATCGGACAGGGTTGTCTCGAAATCGTGGACTTCTTTCAGGCCGGCTTCGATCTGGTTGCGTTCCCGCATGATCGTCTGGGCCTTGTCCGGGTCTTCCCACAGCGCCGGGTCCTCGGACAGCGCGTTTAGCTCATCCAGACGTCTGACAGCATTATCGTAGTCAAAGATGCCTCCTCAGCAGTGTCACCGACTGCTTGATCTCACTGGAAAATGCCTCAATCTCCGCCCGCATGGGAACCTCGTTTGATGATCTTTATGGGTAGCTGTCTAGCGAAAGCACAGCAGGTCTACAAGCTAATAAAGCCCCGTTAATACAACCCGCCTGTGCCCACAGACGGGTTGCCACTGCCCGCAGTCTCGCCGCTGCCGGAATAACCCGGCGTAAAGCCGTCACCCGCCAGCAATTGCTGTTCGCCACTGGGCGCCGTACCGGGCAGGAAAGCTTCCAAAATGACATTCTCGTCGCCCGGTTCCGCCGGTGCGCCGGTGGAGCCATTAATCCGCACCAGTCGAAGGTCAGGCGGAATTCGGAACGGAATGCCGGGCTTGTCAGCCAGGGCCTGCTCCATGAAGCTCTTGAATATTGGTGCCGAGACGGATGAGCCCGTTTCGCGGTATCCAAGCCCGCGCGGCTCATCAAAGCCCACAAAAACCCCCACAGCCAGATCAGGCGAGAAACCCACAAACCATGTATCCACCTGTTTATTGGTGGTGCCGGTTTTACCCGCCAGCGGTTTGCCAACAGCACGAATACGACGGCCGGTACCGCGTTGGACCACGCCTTCCAGCATGGAGACGATCTGATAAGCCGTACCCGGTTGCGCAAGCACCTCACGGTTATCGGGTAATATGGGCACGGGCTGACCCGTCCAGAAAGATGCGTCACAGCCTGGGCATTCACGTACATCATGGCGGAATACGGTCAGACCATTTCGGTCCTGAATGCGATCAATAAACGACGGATCAATCGCCCGCCCACCATTGACCAACATGGCATAAGCCGTTGTCAGGTTGAGCAACGTGGTCTCCCCTGCCCCCAACGCCATGGAAAGTTGCTGCGGCAACTTATCAACGACCCCAAAGCGTTCGGCATATTCAGCGACCTTTTCCATACCAACGGCCTGTGCCAGACGCACGGTCATCAGGTTACGGGATTTCTCAATCCCCAGCCGCATGGTGCTGGGGCCGTAGAATTTCTTGGTATAGTTGGCCGGTCGCCATTTGGGCAAACCGGGTCCCTGATCAATAACGAACGGCGCATCCAAAATCAGCGTGGATGGGGTGTAGCCGGATTCCAGCGCGGCCAGATAAACAAACGGCTTGAAGGCTGATCCGGGCTGGCGTTTTGCCTGTGTGGCGCGATTGAACTCGCTAGCCTCGAAATCATACCCGCCAGACATGGCGAGGATACGACCTGTATGGGGATCAAGCGCGATAATCGCACCAGATACGGCTGGCAGTTGGCTCAGCCCATAGGTGTGTGGTGGGTACAACTCACCCGGCACGCCATCGTGCGTGCGGGCCTGTATGCGCTGATCCACGGCGATGAAGTCGCCAACTGACAGCACAGTGGATGGCACAGATACTTTGCTGCCCAGCTTCTCGCCTTTTGCCCAGGCGCGAGCCCATGTCATTTCCTGAAGGGGTAAGTAACCGGCTTGACCACCAGCGAATAGAATATTGACCCCCTGATCATCCATGCTGTCTACAATCGCCGCACGGCGGTGGGCCATGCCCTTGGGCGGCTCGAACTCATTGATGGCGGTAATGCGGCTAGCGCCTTCCGGGGCTTTGCCAAGTGCGCCTCGCCAGCCATGGCGGATATCATAGCGTTCCAGTCCGCGGCGCAATGATCTGTCCGCAATTTCCTGCAAGTGCGGATCCAGCGTGGACCGCACGGACAGCCCGCCCTTGTAGAGCTTCTCTTCACCATAAAGGGCGATCAGCTCACGACGGACTTTCTCGGCAAAATAATCCGCCTGCACGAATTCTGTTTCGCGGCGCTGGGCAACAACCGTAAGCGGCTCGACAACAGCCTTCCTGGCTTGGTCCGGTGTGATATATCGCTCTGCCAACATACGCCCGATAACCCAGTTCCGGCGAGCAATCGCAGCCTCACGTTTTTTGGTGGGGTGATAGTTGTTCGGTGCTTTGGGGAGCGCCGCCAGATACGCGATTTCGGCAATGCTGAGTTCATCCAGTGATTTGTCGAAGTAATTCAATGCGGCTGCCGCCACACCATACGACTGAAACCCCAGATAGATTTCGTTCAGGTACAACTCAAGAATTCGTTCTTTGGTAAATGCCTTTTCCATGCGTAGCGCCAGAATGGCTTCCTTGACTTTGCGCTCCCATGAAACCTCGTTGGTGAGCAGGAAATTTTTTGCCACCTGTTGGGTAATGGTGGACGCGCCCACCAACCGGCGGCCTTTGCCAATGTTTTTCAAATTGATCAAAATAGCGCGGGCAACACCGGTTAAATCGATGCCCGAATGCTGGAAGAAGTTCTGATCTTCCGCCGCAATAAAGGCCTGAATTGTTTGAGGTGGTAACGCGCCAAGCGGTACAAACATCCGCCGTTCAATAGCGTACTCGGCCAGCAACCGCCCGTCACCGGCATGGATGCGCGTCATCACTGCGGGATCATAGGTCGCCAACTGATAGTGATCCGGCATATCGCGTCCGTACTTGTGGAATACAAACAATCCACCCGCACCGACACCGATGCCAAGCACCACCAGTAACAACAGGGTTATGAAAAGGGCTCTAAACATGGTCGGCGACAGTTTGCGTTACGCGAGGTTGTGGTTCAAGTCTGACTTGCGCACACCCTGGCAATGAAATCAGGCAAAACAAGGGCAGTTATGACTAGTTCACGTTCGCTTGCTGGATACGGGTGAAATAACTGTCCGTAGCATTGAGCAAGGCTTGGGCAATCTTTTTCAAATACGCCTTGGAGCGCAGGTTCTTTTCGTCCTTGGCATTGGACAGAAATCCCAGTTCAACCAGGACCGATGGAACATCGGGCGCTTTCAATACGGCAAAGCCTGCGAACCTGTGGGCGCGTGAAAGTATTTTTGATGTACGTTGCAAATCTTTAACCAAAATACCGGCAAAACGCGCAGACTGGTTCATGGCTTCGCGCTGCGCCAGGTCAATAAGTATGTTTGTGACTTCTTGCGATTCGGTAGAAAAATCCATGCCCGCAATCACATCCGCCTTGTTTTCCTTCTCGGCTAACAACGCCGCTTCTTTATCCGATGCTTTTTCAGACAATGTATAAACCGATGCGCCGCGGACCGATTTGTTCTTGATGGAATCGGCATGGATCGACATGAACAAATCAGCCTTCGCGCGACGCCCGGTGGCAACCCGGTCCCGTAAGGCGATAAAGATATCCCGGTCTCGGGTCAGGATTACCGTATAGCGTCCGGATTTTTCCAGGTGTTCTTTAAAAATTCGGGCGGCTGCGATGGTGATGTGCTTTTCATACACCCCGGACCCGCCAATGGTGCCCGGATCAGCTCCGCCATGCCCGGGGTCCAGCACCAAAACCCGTTTTGCAGGTTTTCGCTTGGGCGTCATCAGCACACCACTTGTCGATACCGATCCCATCGATGGCAGAGCTTGCGCAACGGCCGGTTCCGAAGTCGTGGTGCCAGTGACGGGCGTGCCAGTAACGGGCGTACCTGTTGTCGCGGCCACGTCTATATCGCTGGGTACAACATCACTGGCATATCCCACGCCTGTGGGTGTCACCGGAATTGCTACTTTTAAGCTGGCCAGAAACTGTTGCCGGGTGACCGGCACCAGATCAAGAACCAGACGCTGGGATCCGTCACTGAGGGGCGACAGATAGAACGCTGATTGCACACCAACAGGCATGCTGGTTTCCACAACAACGCGAGACTGCCCGGGCTTGTAAAGGCCATATCGCATGGTTTTGAACAGCCCGGTCGGCGTTGGTGATGTGCTCGGGAGCGATTGCCAATCCAATTCCGGGAAATCCAGAACAATCCGATAGGGGTTATCCAGCATGAAAAATCGCACATCCAGACCGTGCGACATTTCCATAACGAATCGGGTTTTGTCGGTATGGTGACCAACCCGCACGTCAGTGACATTTGCATATGGCGCATCTGATGCATCTGCGGCCTCGGCATGCTGTATCCTGATCCCTATTCCCACAGGAACCAGCAACATCAAACACAGGATCATGCGGCAAAGGGCGCGCATCAGTGCAATTTCCTCAACATATTGTGCTTACGACAACTACGAATCATACATATACCGCCCCAAAGGGCACGCTTCAACGCCGGATTCAACGGCTATCGCCTGCATCGCGGGTGCGCACAATTATTCGTCATAATTGAAACTAGGTGATTGTGGAACTATATTACTGACGTTATGTTAACAACGAAGCGGTGTTCGGTGGCCAAGCTGTTGATCGCACAGGTTCAGTTGCGCTAAACGTGCCACCCCGCTCCCGAAAGTTTTTCGGCGGATAGTCCGCCAAAACCAGCGCCGTCCCTATAATCGGTTAGATCGTAAAACCCGATCAACCCCCGATTACCATATGGGCGGCTTCCTGGGCGTTACAAATGCTGGAAGTACCTATGTACGAACAAGATGTAGCAAGCGAACAGAGAATGGACCTGCCGGGCATAGCCTTGATAGCAGCGGAAACCCTGTCGCGCGACTCTGGCATTTCCCATATACCATCCCCCAGCATCCGAATGAGCGATCACGCCTCATCGGCGTATGCAGCCGGGGATAACCGGAGTTCAAGTTTTAATGGCAACGAAAAAAATGTTAATCGACACCACCCACGCAGAAGAAACGCGTGTGGTGATTGTCAACGGCAACCGGCTCGAAGACTTCGACGTTGAAGTAGAGTCAAAACGGCAACTAAAGAGCAACATATATCTGGCTAAAGTGACACGGGTAGAACCGTCGTTGCAGGCCGCGTTTGTTGATTTCGGCGGCAACCGTCACGGTTTTCTCGCGTTTAGCGAAATCCATCCCGATTACTACCAGATTCCTGTCGCTGACAAGGAAGCCCTGATCGCTGAGCAATTGGAAGATCAGACGGACGATGATGATACCGACAACGGCAATGGTGAGTCGGACGATGGCAAAGCGGTGGAAAGCATTGGTGGCGATGATATTGACGAAGTGGAAACACGCCGCCCTGTAAAATCTCGCCGCAATTACAAAATTCAGGAAGTGATCAAGCGCCGCCAGATTCTGCTGGTGCAGGTCGTCAAGGAAGAACGCGGCAACAAGGGCGCTGCGCTAACAACCTATATTTCACTGCCCGGCCGGTATTGCGTTCTTATGCCCAATACAGCACGTGGTGGTGGTATTTCACGCAAAATTTCCAACACATCGGATCGCCGTCGCCTGAAATCCATGCTCAACGAACTGGATATTCCCAAGGGTGTGGCGGTGATCGTGCGTACAGCAGGATCGAAGCGCACCAAGGCCGAGATCAAACGCGACTACGATTACCTCATGCGATTGTGGGATCAGATCCGCGAAACCACGCTGGAATCTATTGCGCCGTGTGTTGTCTATGAAGAAGGCAACCTGATCAAACGCGCCATCCGTGATCTATACACCAAAGAGATCGATGATGTGATTGTGGAAGGTGCCGATGGCTACCGCACCGCCAAAGACTTCATGAAGTTGCTGATCCCCAGCCATGCAAAGCGGGTTCAGCCCTATAAGGAAGAAACGCCATTATTCCACAAATATCAGGTGGAAACACAGTTGGATGCCATGCACGACCCCGTGGCCACATTACGGTCCGGCGGTTATCTGGTGATCAACCAGACCGAAGCCCTGGTGGCTGTCGACGTGAACTCTGGCAAAGCGACGAAAGAGCGGAATATTGAAGAAACGGCCCTGCAGACCAATCTGGAAGCCGCAGATGAGGTTGCCCGCCAGCTACGCTTGCGCGATTTGGCTGGTTTGGTCGTCATCGATTTTATCGATATGGAAATACACCGCAACCAGACCAAAGTGGAACACCAATTGAAAGAAGCCATGCGTGTTGATCGTGCACGCATTCAGATAGGCCGGATTTCGCCCTTTGGCTTGATGGAACTTTCCCGCCAGCGTCTACGCCCCAGCCTGATGGAAACCAGCACCGAGCCATGCCCACATTGCGCTGGTACCGGCGCGCGGCGGTCCATCGATTCAGGATCACTGAGCGTGCTTCGTGCCATTGAAGAAGAGGGCATGCGCGGACGTTCAACCTCAATCACCGTTAATGTGGCAACGCCCATTGCGCTTTATATCCTTAACCAGAAACGCGAGTCCCTGACGGCTATTGAACAACGTTACGGTATGCAGGTTATGTTGGCCGGCGACGATACACTGGTTGCACCGGATTACCGGATTGACCGGATGAAGGATGGCGTTGTCCAGTCGTCTACGTCCCGCGCTGACGCAAGCCAGTCAACACCACGGCAACAAGCGCCGACCCAACGCTCTCCCCGTAGAGACAGAGATGATGATGATGATGAGCAGGGTGACGATTCCCAGCCCCGGAAAAAGCGGCGGCGGCGGTCCCGTCGTGGTCGGGGTCGTGGCGGTGAAGATGGTGGGCAGAATCAGGAAACCACTGACGCCAGCAACGAGAACGATGGCGGCGGTGAAGGCAATCCCGATAATGACAACAGCGCATCAGACGACTCTGACGCGCCAAAGAAACGTCGTCGGGGACGTCGCGGCGGTCGGCGGCGGCCTAAAAACCAGAATGCTGATCAGGCAACGGAGCAGAATGCGGATCAAACAACAGAGCAGAATGAAGGCGAAGGAGTCACTGACTCAAATGCCACAAATGCCACAAATGCCATTGAAGCTGAAGCCGGTTCTGACGGTGCAACCGAGGCTGCACCCGCATCCGTTACGGACTCAGATGATGTAGGCGCCATCATCATCGACAAGCCCAAGCGGACACGCACGCGGAAAGCAAAACCCGCCAGCGATGATGCGGAAGCACCAGCAGAGTCTGAAGCCAGCCCTGTACCCGATGCTGATGAACAGCCTGAGGTGGCCGAAGTTAAAAAACCGGCTCGAAAATCACGGGCAAAGAAGGTTGTGGAAGAGGCCCCGGTTGAAGATACCCCGACTGAACAGGCGGCACTTCCGGGCGAGAGCGAAATCTCTGTCGAACCGGTAGCGGTTGCTGAGCCTGTAGCAGATACCAGCGAACAGAACGCAGAACTGGCCATTGCCGCCAAGACAAATACAGTTGTGGTTGGTGACAAAGCTGAAAAAGCTGAAGAGAAATCCAAGCGCGGATGGTGGCGTCGGTAAAAATCGCCCCATTGTATAATCCACTGTAAGAATTGAAATACGCCTCGGCGCTTAACGGCTCCGGGGCGTTATCATGTTTACCCCTACCCTTGCCAGGCAATCAACCGACGCGCGGCCTCGGCCATGTCTTCGGTAGAGCGGGCAAAGGAAAACCGTACAAACGCATTGCCCCGTATCGGATCAAAATCGATGCCGGGGGTCGCCGCAACGCCCGTTTCCAGCAACATGCGTCGACAATAAGCTGAGCTGTCATCGGTGAAGGCACTCACATCCGCGTAGATGTAAAAAGCGCCATCAGCCGAGGCCAGCTTATCAAACCCGGCTTTCGGTAATTCACGCAGCAACAGCTCTCTGTTTGCCGCATACCGCTCAATATTCAGGTCAAGCTCTTCTCGACAATCGAATGCGGCAACGGCGGCACACTGGGACAATGTGGGTGGGGAAATAAACATATTCTGTGCCAGGCATTCCATAGACCGGAGCAAATCATCAGGCGCAATAATCCATCCCAGACGCCATCCGGTCATGGAAAAGTATTTAGAAAAACTATTGATGATGATGGCATCGTCCGTAAATGACAGCACACTGGTGGCGTCATCCACATACGTAATACCGTGATAAATTTCATCAGAGATCAATCTGATATCCTGCACCTTACAGTAATCCACCAAAGCCCGTAGCTGGTCGGCGCTCATCATGGTGCCGGTCGGGTTGGACGGACTGGCGATAATCAAACCATCCAGATCAGCCCCCAGTTCTTTGAGAATTTCAGGTGTAGGCTGGAAATTTGTCTCAGGCCCCACCGGCAGCTCAACAACCTCAATATTCACCGCCCGCAATATATTGCGGTAGGCCGGGTACCCCGGACTGGCCAGTGCGACCCGGTCGCCAGCATCAAAAGCAGACAGAAACGCCAGCAGAAACCCACAGGAAGACCCCGTTGTCACAACCACATGTTCCGGGTTCACAGACAGTCCGTATGTATCCTGATAATGCCCGGCAATGGCATTGCGCAAGGGTGGGATACCCAACGCCTGCGTGTAGCCCAAGCGGTCCTGATCCAGGGTTTCCTTGGCGGCCGCAATCACACCACTTGGTGCGCTTGTATCCGGTTGGCCGATTTCCATATGCATGACGTTTTCGCCAGCCTGTTCACGCTCGGTGGCCGCACGCATAACATCCATAACCACGAATGGCGGGACCTGCCCTCGATTGGAAATTTTAAGAGCCACGATTAATCGCCCTCACAAACCTTCGGCCATGAATGACAGGCCAAAGCCGCGTGGATCATGTGCAACATCACAGCTATTGGGGAACTCAGGCAGCCCTTCGAAGCACATGAAGGCATTGACCCGGCCGATGGATTTAACCTCGGTCGTTTGATGCCCGCCCGCTTTCAAGGCAGCAATAATCGAAGGATCAAGCCCGCGCTCAAAATACGTAATGTCCGGATATCCACCGTGATGCACCCGTTTGGCATCCATGCCGCCCCGAAGCACGCCTTCGCCCAGATATGATCGTGCCAGCACATTCATCAATGCTGTGGGAGCCGTAACGCCACCGGTGGCGGCACCTGCCCAATAGAATTTATTGGTATTCTCATTGATAATCAGGCTGGGAACCAGTGATGTAGCACCTCGTCCACTGCTGCTCTGGCCACCATTATCCGGAATGGTTGATAAAACGATACCCGTTCCCGGTGCAACGCGTCCGGTGCCGAACATGTTGTTCATGCTAAGCGCACAGGCAACCGCGCCACCATCCTTGTCCACGGCGATAAAACTAGTGCCGGACGGATTTTCACGCCGCGGTACCGGGCTTTGCGCCAACCCGCCAACCGCTGTGTGGCGCTGCGCGTTATAGCTCTCCATATCCTGATCAAGCCGTCTGAAATCCATCAATTCCGCTACAGACCAACGGGTGGAGCTATCATCAAGCATCCAACGGGCCCGGTCGGCATAGGCCCGCATACCTGCTTCGGCGAGCACATGGGACTGCTCATCAGGCTCGGCGTCTTCAAACCGGTCATCTTCTGTCATCATATACCACATACTGCCCGCAACTGCCCCCGCTGCGGCTGGTGGCTGTGGCAGAAACAGGATGGAATCACCGGCATCAACCCGCAGCGGTTCACGCCAAACGGGTTTGAAATCACGCATATCGTCGGCGCTCAACGAGCCCCCTGCCCGTATGGCCCCGTCAACGATCAGGCGTGCAGTCTGTCCGCCATAAAAATCGCCCGGTCCTTTGGACGTCATCTGGGTGAGGATCGCCGACAACTCTAACTGTCTGATGATTTCACCTTCCTGAACCAAACCACCAGTTTCGGGGTTGGAGAATATCTTCATGAATTCACGATCAGTGTGCAGAGCACTACCGGCGGCATTAATATCATGCGCCAGTGCGCGTGAGACCGGGGTGCCAAACCGCGCCAGATTTCCAGCCGGTGCAACCAGGGTTTCCCACCGAAGTTCACCATATTTTGCGTGAAGCGCGAAAAAACCACGCGGATTGCCGGGAATGGCGCTGGGACGTGAGGCCGAACCGGGAATATCGCGGGGGGCCATGGCCAGGAAGTCCAGTACCTGGGTTTCTTGGGACGCGGCATCATGCACCATGCACACACCACCCCCACCCAAACTGGCTGCTGACGGCAGTGTCACGGCCAGCGTAAAGTACATGGCAACAGCAACGTCCGACGCATTGCCACCAGCTGACAGAACGTCCCGGCCAACCAACGCCGCCCGTGGCTCATCTGCTGCCACTCCGCCAATGAAACCTTCAATAAGCCCAACAGTACCCCGAATCCCGTCATCTTCCGGCATCAGGCCACAGGCCGCAACTGACAGCCCCAGAATCAGCCAAAGGACCAGAGTGCCTACAAATTGACGTATTCTTCGGGCAAGACTACTCTTCCTGCCAGAAAACTCAGGGCCAGAAAACTCAGGGAATGTTGTTTTGTTTAAAGTCATCAGGGTCGCCATTACCATTCTATGTTTGCTATTGCCGTTGTTGGTCTCGATTACCCCGGCATTTGCACAAAGCAAACGAATCCTGATCCGGGACGCGGAAACGGAAAGTACCATCCGCGCGTACACAAAGCCACTCTTTGAAGCAGCGGGCCTTGTGCCCTCTGATGTGGGCATCAAACTAATCTTGGACAGCTCGCTGAACGCCTTCGTAACAGGCGGGCAGAACATCTACCTTCATACCGGTTTGATTTTGAATACAACCAATGTTGATGAACTGATTGGCGTCATTGCCCACGAAACCGGACACATTTCAGGGGGCCACCTGGCCCGCTCATCAGATGCCATGAATGACGCCAAGACACTGGGTATCGTCGCGACGATCCTGGGCGTCAGTGCCGGAATTCTATCAGGCCGGGGCGATGTGGCCGCCGCCGCCGCCGCCGGTGGAACAGAACTCACCAAACGATCATTCTTGAAATTCAGCCGCACCCAGGAATCATCCGCCGATCAAGCCGCGCTGACATTATTAGAAAGCAACGGCATGTCTGCGCGTGGGTTATATGACTTTCTGCACGTACTGGAGGACAATGATCTGTTAAGCCCGGAACGTCAGGACCCGTACCAGCGGTCCCACCCCGTAACGCGTGAACGCATTGCCGTTATTGAAAATCACATGGTTGACTCTCCGTTCACCGACGCCCGCCCGCCCAGCGCCGTGCAATTGGCTCATGACCGTGTGCGCGCAAAACTATTCGCCTACACCCACCCCTTTATTACAACATTACGAGAATACCCGAAGACCGACACATCCATCGCCGCACGCTACGCGCGCGCCTTCGCCTATTACAAGAGACCGGACCTTGAGACGGCGCTGACACTTATTGATGAACTCATCACTGAAATGCCTGAAGATGCCTATTTTCATGAGCTAAAGGCCGAGATGCTTTTCGATCACGGACAGGTAGCGCAAGCTGTTCCCTACTATGAACTGGCATCTAGTCTGGCCCCGGACACGGCAATATTGTTGATTGAACTGGCGCGTGCACAGGTAGCAACAGAAGATCCAGCCATGATGGAGCCCGCCATCAAGAACCTGAAAAGAAGCCTTTTCTTTGAGCCCAGGTCCTCGTTCGCATGGAATCAACTGGCTATCGCCTATGGCCGGAGCGATCGTATGGGCCTGAGCGCCTTGGCCATGGCAGAAGAGGCCATGCTGCAACGCCGCTACAGCGATGCCGTTTATCAGGCGGGAAAAGCCGAAACCATGTTTAATCCCGGCACGAAAGAGCATTTGCAGGCCGCAGATATCATGAATGCGGCTGAGAATGCTGTCAGCCAAGCCCCTTGATGCGAATGCCCCCTCCACGTCTCCATTCTTGGGCATTTGCTGTACTTGGATTGCTTTTGACGGCCTGCGCACCCGTGCCTAAAACAGCCACTATTGGCCCGGATGGCACGTTGAATGTGCTAGGCCCCAAGGCGGAATTTGTTACGGCGCTCGATGATGGCACCTGGATTGCGCACGGCAACCTCGGCCCTGGACAACTCGGTATTGTGGATGAGGACGATGTGCGGGCATTGCTCGTTCGCGGCACTAATCGCGATTTTTCACTGATCCGTTTGTTGAATGCGCAACTTCTTGCGACACCGTTTCTTGAGTGGTCATGGAAAGTGGCCGCGACGGATACGCCATTCCACGAGACGTCTCTGCTGATCGGGTTTACAGCACCAGTCGGTGCACCCGAACGAGATATGCCGGAAATGATCCCGGACATACCAAACGCATTTGGGGCAAACCGGTTTTTATCTATTCGGTGGGCTAATTCAGCGCTGGTACGCGGCCACGTTCGCAAGGCGGATGGGCAGATCGATGTGCCCATCTACATTGCGCGTGGCGGCAATGAGAACACCGGGCGGTGGTGGCGCGAAGGTTTGTCACTATCGGAACCCTACGCCCAATTGTGGCCCGGTGAGGATATGTCCCAGGTCCGCATCGCGTTCCTAGCCATTGTCGCGCAGACGAGACATCCGCGCACCGATATGTATCTCGCCAACATAGACCTGTTCCGTTAACCGGTGCCCTTGTTCCATCCCTGCTTTTCGGGCAGAATTGGTCTAACGTCACCTTCTATAAATCAGGAATATACTTGATGCCCATGTATCACCGCCACACCCGCTCTCTTAAAAATATTTGCGCCGTTAGTGCTCTAACCCTCAGCCTTTTGTGGGCAGCCCCACTGCCAGCATGGGCGGCAGAGCATATGAGTGAAGAAGAAAAACAGGCCATCGAAAACCTGGTCCGTGATTATCTGATGGCCAACCCAGACGTTATTTTGGAATCCGTTCGGCTCTACCGCGAGCAAGAAGCCGTTGCTGAACAAGAACGCGTTAGCGCCACGCTGGCTTCCTTGGGTGATATTCTGGCGGACGATCCTATAACACCGATCATGGGTAACCCGGATGGCGCAATTACCATTGTGGAATTTTTTGATTACCAGTGCGGGTACTGCAAAAAAGTGCTCAGCGTCGTCAAGGAAATGATCAGCACTAATCAGAATATTCGCCTCGTTTTCATGGAATTCCCAATCCTGGGTGAGGAGTCTGTTCTGGCGTCTCGCGCATCGCTGGCGATTTGGATTAACTGGCCCGACCGATATGAAGCGTTCCATAATGCGCTGATGGGTGGCCGGGGTGCTATCAGCCAGAGCCGCATCATGGAAATTGCCGCAACGCTGGATTTGGATACGAACCAACTGGCAGAGGCCATGAACGATCCCCGTATCAATGAAGCATTGGGAGACAACCAAGATCTGGCTGAATCCCTTGGCATTAGTGGAACGCCAGCCTTCATCATCGGTGACCAACTGATTCCGGGCGCTATTGATATTTCAACGATGAGAGAACTGGTGGAAAAGGCGGCTGCCAGCTAAATTCCTCTAACGCACTGGCAGCATGATCAGCATGTAGCCATCAGTCCGTTCAAGCAGCAATAAAACCTGGCGCTTTTGCGCATCTTTGGCAGCCTGATAAATTTCGATAAATTGTTCAGGTAGCCACACGTCCTGTTGATTGATCTGAACGATAATATCACCGCGCTTGATGATCTCGGAAATACCCTTGGATGGATCAACCAGTGAGACCAGCAGGCCTTCTGAATCCCAGCGAACCGCGAACTTTTCTCTGACCTTTGCTGGTAACGCAATCATGGTCAGGCCCAGGGCCGGAACTTGCCCCACAAATGATTTCGCGATGTCACGTGACACAGGCCAAGACCCCACGACCATGCTCAGGTCCATCATTTTGCCGGCGCGCAAGACAGACAGATCGACCGTGTTACCTGGCGTAAGGGCCTGTGCCACTGAAACAAGTTGGGTCAGCGACGTTATATCCGTGCCATCCATGGCAAGCAGTAAGTCACCACGCATAACACCAGCAGCTGATGCCGCTGTATCACGGCCAACATCACGAATCATGATACCACTGGGTGCATCTATGCCCAACGCAGCCATCGCGTCAGCCGGTAATTCTTGTGGCTGCATACCAAGGTAGGCACGCTCCGCCGCAATGGCCGAACCGCCCGTCAATGCCAAAAGAAGTAACAGAACCGCAGATGCGAAGCGCATTCTGAGAACCTTATGTGTCATGCCAATCATTACCCCAACTCAGCCGTCACCATTAATGTAAGGAATTGTTCTTAATTATACAACAAATACAATCGTTTATGATTTCCGGATGTGGTTAACCACACGCGGGTGTCTCAAGGCGTTCAAGTCGCTTTACGGTCATAACCGTGGCGAATTCACCAAAATTCATACGCAAACTGGGCGCTATTCCGTTGTCCAGTTGTAACGCCCACATCTCGAAGGACGGCACGCCTGACTGAGAGGCCATCGAATGAAACGCCATGGTCAACGGCCAACCTCTGGTGGAGCCTAAGTCATCAATGCCACTGAATTCATGCGCGTCAGCCTCAACAGGATTCCCGATAAAGGCATTTACCAGCTCGGGCTCAAGTTCCTCGGTGCCTGTAAACACCACGCGTGATGCGGACCGGCTACCCAATTCCGCCTCGTCTATAACCCACGCTGTATGCGAAACAGGAAACAGCGTTCCCTGTGGTAGCACAACCCGGACCTCTGTTGGCTCGATGTAGTGTGCCTCGCCGTCTCCTTCCGGGTTCAAGTTCGCATTGCCGCGTACCATTGACTGCCCATTGCCTGTCGCGAACCGGGACGCAAATCGATAACTCATTCCATCAAGCGATTCCCAGCTTGTGAACAAGGCCGTTTGTTTCACGTCACTACCATCCTGCAGGGTAATCACCGTGCTCATATCCTGCGTGAATATCCAGCCATCGCACGTTTTCTCCAGCGACATGGTCATAGCACCGTCCACGCCCGCGATTGTGCTTGAGCCGCTGTCAGGTGCCATGGATACGGAATAGAAGGCGCGGTGCGAGGCAAGTTCCGCTGCCGCCATTGCTGGCCCGCTAACGGCGGACACCGTTATCCCGATTACGAACAGAACGGGCATCAGTTTCTTGAGGATATTCAAATACATATTCATTCCGTATCGTTATTCAGGCGCCTGATTTTTGTGCAATTGCACTCGCTCGTTCTGCTTTGATCTCTTCCAGAGCCTGAGTGAGGCCACGCAAGTCCTCTGGCACATAAGCAATCGGGTCTGAAAGCGATGGATCAATTTGTAACACACCTTCCAGTGTCGCATGCAGGCAATAAGCCGCGTAACTCATGGCATACCCGCCTTCCTGCACCAAAACCAGCCGGCCATCAGAAACCTTGTCCGCCAGGCCTCGAGCTTTCAGGCCAAGTTGGTGAAAGCCCGCCATGGTCAGTAATTGACGGCCATTTGGATCAAACTGATTAGCGTCCTGCCCCGCCGCCACAAAAATTATTTCTGGCGCATGGGCCTCAATCGCAGGTGCAATAATCTCATCGAACGCTCGGGCGTAAGCCTGATCCCCACTGCCATAAGGAAGCGGAATGTTAATATTGCTGCCCACGCCTGCGCCGACACCGACTTCGTCAGCCGCCCCTGTCTGGTGGTGACTTTCGCCCCATGCGCCGTGGGGCATGTGCAGGGATATGGTCAGCACGTCAGGGTCATCATAGAACCCTTCCTGAGTACCATTGCCATGATGCACATCCCAGTCAATGACGGCGGCTTTCTTCAGGCCTTTTTGCCTTAAGTGTTCGATGGCAACGCCAATATTATTAATAAAACAGTATCCATCGGCTTTCGTTGGCTGGGCATGGTGGCCCGGCGGGCGAACCAGTGCATAGGCCAGCTTTACTTCACCGGACCATACGTGATCCGCAGCACCAATCGTCTGGCCAGCGGCTGCATTGATCGCGCCCATGCTGCCCGGCCCAAACACCGTTGTGTTGGAATATCGCACAATTTCAGTGGGGCCAATGGCGTCTAGGCTATCGAGGTACCCATCTTCATGAAACAGCGCCGTGGCTTCCCTGTCTGCAGGCGGGGCCTGATGCCACGTTAGTGACGATTTAATGGGGCCGTCTTTAAGCACGCCAAGCATATTGCGGGTTCTGTCCGCATTTTCCGGGGCGAGTTCGACAACAGGCAAGTACTCGGATGGAATCGAATCAAAAAAACCCTCGCCAGTATTATGCTCGAAAATTTTCGGATCAAAAAACACGGACAACTGATCAGTCATGGCTTTGCCTCCCTATACGTCGAATGTCATGTACTGTGATACTTGCGGTCAGCAAAAATGAAAAGGGAATTGACCGCATCTAATCTTAGCCGCAAAGTTAGCCCCTCATTTGTCCGCAGGAAAGGTTTCTTCATTATGGGTATCAATCGTGATCAGGCACTGTACGAATGCCAGCCGGAAATGGAACTGGCATTCTCAGATGCCGAATACAAAGAACGCCTTACCCGGGTTCGCCAGCGCATGGAACGCGATGGCATCGATGTGCTGTGGCTCATGGCACCGGAAAGCCTGTATTACATCAGCGGTTATAAGTGTGAGTGGTATCAGGCCCAAAGCCCGAAGCAGTGGCCCGCCACCAGCGGCATCGCCATTCACCGCGACCATGACAGGTTCATCATGTTTGATACCCCCAGTGAGCAAATCATGTGCCGGTTCGTCACCTGTACTGATGACGTGCGAATTTTTCCCATTTCCGGTCGGCGCGACGGTATCGGATTTATCATCGACGAGTTGAAAGCCGAAGGATGGTTATCAGGTACTGTGGGCATGGAATTTTATAGTTACCGGCCCAATCCCGCCATCAGCGGCCGCTTCAGGTCCGCTTTTGAAGGGGTAGATATGGCCATCAAAGATGGCAGCGATATCCTGCGCGACGTCCGTTGGGTAAAATCCGATCCGGAAATCGCCTATATGGAAGAAGCTGCCAAAATCACCGATATCGGCATGACGGCAGCACGCGACGCCATCAGACCCGGCGTCAGCGAACTGGACGTTTATGGTGCCATGGTCCATGCCATGGCCAAGGCTGGCGGCGAAAACGCGGCGATCACCCTGCCGGTTTTATCTGGAGCCAAGGCCAATACCGGCCATTCATTGGCCAGCCGCAAGATCATCCAGGCTGGTGAACAGGTCAACGTGGATGTGTGTGGTGTTTTCAATCGCTACCATGCCAATGCCGCGCGGGTCTTTCACGTGGGCGAGCCCGCCAAAGACGTTCTGGATTTCCACAACAAATCAGCAGGCGTGTTCAAGGTTATTGCCGACATGTTGCGGCCCAATCTGCCGCTACGCGAACTGGTAACCAAAACCCGTGAATACTATGAGGAGGTCGGCATCTGGGACGATGCCGGATGGGTCGGTGGATACGAATTGGGCATCGGTTTTCCACCAGACTGGGTGGGAAACTTTGTCTATGAGATGTCTGATACAGACAGCGATCACATTTTCGAGCCGGGCACCGTGGTGAACTTTGAAACACAGTTCTTCTCTCCGCGCATGTCAGGTATCACGTACTATATCGATACGTTGATGTTCAAAAAGGATACAGCAACCCAGCCCTGCAAATCCCCGCTGGAAATGGTGGTTCTGGATGCCTGATCGTCACACATACAGTAAATATCGACAATTACCCCGTATTCTGGGATACCCTTACAACAATCGAATTCCAGCAACCGCCCAATGCTAGGGGGAATATTATGTTCAAGCTATTCACAGAACACCCGGCGTCCGTGAACGAGACCTATTTCGAGCACCTGTATACGGCCATGACATTTGCCGGAACCATGTTCATTGCCACGATCGTGTGTTTCATCCATTCCGTCTTGCCCTTTCTGTTTGTCAAAACTGGCAGCAAACTGATCACCAAACTGCATGACAGGATGGTCGCCAATCGGGTTCGAAACCCAAGCCCGGAAGATGCCGCCAACGGCACAGTACCGCCGCTCGAATTCATGATTTGAGTTTGTAGCGCACGGTACTAAACTGCCTCCTACGCATGAGGAGGATGCCCATGACCACATTACTGGAACGCCGACGCATTGAGGCGGAACTTGCCAAGACAATGTTCGATGAGATGTCTCAGGAAATCGGTGCCGAAAAATCGCTGGAAATCCTGGCGAATGTGGCCCGCAAGTCGGCCTATGACATGGGAAAGTCTCTGGGCGAAAAGGATGGCCAGAAGGATGGACAGACAGACCTGAGCACCTTTGCCGATGTGGTCCCCATGTGGCAGGAAGGCGGTGCGCTGGAAATTGATATCAAGAAGACAACGCCTACGACGCTCGCCTTTGATGTGACCCGCTGCCGTTACGCTGAAATGTATCATGAAATCGGTGCTGGGGATCTGGGCGCGGCATTGTCGTGCAATCGCGATGGTAGCTTGTGCGAAGGCTATGATCCACGCATCAGGATGAGCCGCACAGAAACAATTATGGGCGGTCACAAGCGTTGCAATTTCAGATTTACGCTCGAGGGCGACAGTTAACGGATTATTCCGCCGTCATCTGATCGAATTCTTTAAGCCGACGATACAGTGTTGATGCGCCGGTCTCCAACATGGCGGCCGCGCGCGCCACATTACCGTTACTGGCCTTAAGCGCATTTTCGATGTGCTGTTTTTCAACTCGCCACAAGGGCGTAATTTCAACCGTATCGTTATCGGCATAGTCCGAATGAAGTGGCACGACGTTCGAGTCAGGTTGTGTCGGGCCCGCCTGATTTTCGTTACTTGAAGACGCACCGTTGCTTGCCTCGCCTGCGCGTATGAGCTGTAGCATTTCCGTCGTGATCTCTTCACCGTCATTCAGGATGATCGCATTTCGCAGCACGTTTTGAAGCTCGCGCGCATTGCCTGGCCATGGGTGCCCCTTCAACAATTTAATGGCGTCCGCTGTAAAGCTCGTGAAACTCTTGCCTTCTTCCTGGGTGTATTCTTCCAGGAAGGCATCGGCAATCTGCACGATATCGTTATCCCGATCGCGCAAAGGCGGCAGGTGGATGGGGATCACATGTAAGCGAAACAGCAAGTCTTCACGGAAGTTCCCGGCTTCGACCTCAGCCCAGGGGTTGCGGTTGGTCGCGCAAACAAAACGCACATCCACTTCCTGGGTTACCGAGCTACCCACCTTCTGGAAGGTGCCGGAATGGATAAATCGCAGCAATTTCGCCTGAAGACCCAAATCCATCTCGCAAATTTCATCGAGGAATAGCGTGCCGCCATTGGCGAGTATGGCCGCACCATCGCGGTCAACCGATGCCCCTGTGAATGCGCCTTTTGTGTGTCCAAAAATCTCGCTTTCCATCAGGTCTCTTGGAATAGCCGCGCAATTGAGCGCGATAAACGAATTTCCGCTGCGGTTGCTTTTAGCATGAATGGCTTCCGCGCAGACTTCCTTACCTGTACCGGATTCGCCTGTGATGAACACAGATGCGCTGCTGGGGGCCGCCGCATCAATCGTTTTATAGACGGCCTGCATAGCAAGCGATGTGCCGATGAACCCCTCATACTCCCGACGGTCAAACGCGTTCTCGAAATCCTCGACGATTTTCGTCAACTTGTGACGATCGTGGGCATTTCTCAATGTGTAGATAAAGCGGTCCGGGTTAAACGGCTTCAGTAAGAAGTCCGTCGCCCCCAATCGCATGGCGTCCACAGCTGTGTTAATAGAACCATGCGCCGTAATCACAACGACGGTAAGGGGGATATTGTTGGCCTGTATGTGCTTCAGGATTTCAAGGCCATTAAAATCGGGCAGATGTAGGTCAAGAATCACGATGTCCAGCTCAGGTTTGCTGGCGATCGCCGCCATCGCATCACCACCTGTTTCAACAGCGGTGATGTCGTATGGCTCATCGCGCAGGTACTCCTGATAGATGAGCGCCAAAGACGATTCATCTTCTACCAAAAGTACAGAATATTTATCTCTGTCACTCATATGTTGTATTCCCCCCCGATTCGACCTCATCGTTTATGGCCGAAACTCCCCGTTTATACAATCTCACGATAGTATAACACCTTGGTATACAAAGAACACCGCTTCACGTGTTCTACGATTTAGAATCATTCAAGAATCCATTTAAAAACACCACATGGTCCATATCTGTAAACCGCCGCATTCGCTCCAGCTCTGATTCCAGCCTGGCCAAGCGGCCTTTTGAAAACGTTACGCCTTGCTCTGGCCATAGCCCCGTAACAGACAAAACACGTTGTTTACGGTCACACTTCATATCAATGCGGCCGACCAATCGTTCGCCTTCCAATAATGGAAACACGTAGTAGCCGTATTGACGTTGCGGTTCTGGCACGAAAACTTCGATGCGGTAATGAAAATTGAATAACCTCAACGCCCGTTTACGGTCTCTGAGCACAGGGTCGAAGGGGCTGAGAACCCGCATACGACTTGGCAACGTCGGCGCGTCTTGCGCCTGCTCCATCACATCAGGACGGGCAAACGCGCGGCGTGGCTTGCTGCCGTCAGCAGACTCGATGTCCACCTGTATCAAATCTTTCGGATTTTGCCGGTCACACCAGCATTTTGCTTCGGACGGTGAAATGATGTCCCAAAATGCGGCTAATTCTCCTGCGGTGGCAAAACCCAGGCGGTCCAGTGCCGCGCTACAGGCCCAGTGCGCAAAATCATCGCCCCCCACCTGAGTGTTCAAATGATTGGCCGGAATTACCCGCTCGCTCAGATCGTAAACTTTCTGAAAGCCTTCCCGCCGGTCTACGGCTAACGAACCAGTCTGCCACAGAAACTCCAGTGCCGTTTTTGAGGGATGCCAGTCCCACCAGCCGTCGCTGCCTTTACCGTATATTCCTTTATCCCTGGGTGCCTGCATATCACGAGACCGCACAGGTCCATGATCACGCACATGGCCCAGAACCTGATCCAGATTACCTTGGAACCCATCACGCCCCCACTTGCGCCACCGTTCCCGCAAAACAGGCTCACGGCGCACAAACCGGTGACGCCAGTAGGGATAAAACCGGGTCGGCACAATGGATGCATCATGGGTCCAGTTCTCGAACAAGGCACGGTCGCGTTCAAGCAATGTGGACAGGTATTTTTGTCGATAGGTCTGATTGCGCGAAAACAGGATCATGTGGTGGGCGCGTTCCACCGTGTTAATGCTATCCACCTGCACAAACCCCATGGATTCGATCATCTCGAGCACACCATCTTTGCCAATCTTACGCGATGGTGAGGCCGATAACCCTTGCAGGTGCATAAACAGTCGCCGGGCATCGGAATTATTAATCACAGGAATCATAAACCGAGTTTATCCCACCCGGCCCAATTGGCGACCCCGTAATGCACACGCTTGCATACATTTTCGAAGACCCTATGTTAACGGGGAGAGTAACAGGAGCGCCCGCCATGGCCGACAGCCAAGAAACATACTACGTCATTACCGCCAACCGACTGGTTGAGGGCGATGTGGTTTATATGGCCGAGAAAGATGGCGAGGCGACGTGGGTGACGGATATTGCCAACGCCGACACTTTTCCCACAGAAGAACGCGGTGGTGCCATTATTCAGGCTGAGGGATGCGTCCAGTCAAACGTGGTGATCGGCCCGTATGCGGTCGAGATTACCGGCAAAAACGCGCCACTTGGCACCAAGGAAAAAATCCGATCCGAGGGCCCAACCGTGCCCCACGGTGGCCATGCCATGCCTTCGGTAAATCCGGATTATTCCATATAGCCGGGGCTATCTCCGGACTCTTCCACCAGGCTTTTTACGCTATTCTCATCGCGTCGGTCCGCTGACGTACGGCGGTCACCTTTGCGGTCGTCTTCAACGCCGAATTCTTCGAACATCACCTTCACCTCAGGGTCATTTTGCGTCCGCCGTGACATGCCACTGCCCTGTCGCCGGTCGGCATCATTTCGGTCCATGGAAATATCGTTATTTTCATCAGTCACAGCCAACATCCTTTTTGTTATATTTACACCGCAAAGAATACCAAACAGAGCCAGCATGGCAATTGCTTTCAGCTTTTTAAACGCCCCCCTAGCCAAGGTCAACGCCTCGCCGTACAGTGCACGTCAGCAGTCAACGGAGTTTGAAAAATGACCATTCTTTCCCTTCATTCAGAACCTGTGCAGGATTCATGGCTGGATGCCTATGGCCATTTGAATGAGGCTTATTATCTGGTGGCGTTTTCTAACGCGACCTGGCCGTTACAGGCCCATTTTGGCATCGGTACCGAATACTTCGACGAGACAGGGGGCGCGGTCTATACCCTGGAAACGCACCTTCGGTATTTGGATGAGGTCCGCGCACCGGCACAACTCGACATCAAGTCCATGATTTTTGGATCAGACGCCAAACGCATTCACTTTGGCCACATCATGGAAGTTGATGGACGGGAGCGCGCCACGGTGGAATTCATGATGTTGCACTATGATACCCGTGCCGGTCGCCCCGGCCCTATGCCGGATGATGTCCAACAAGCGTTGAAAAAGGCTCAACTTTCCGAGCTCCCAGATTGGGTGAGCCGGAGTATTGGACTGGATAAGAAAAAATGACCCAGGCCTTTCTCGACCACCTGAATACGGAAATCGATACTGTGCGCAAGGCCGGGCTCTACAAAGGTGAACGTGTCATCGTCTCGCCACAGGGGGCGAATATTAAAGTGGGCGATAACGACGCCACTCAAGATGTTCTGAACTTCTGCGCTAATAATTATCTGGGTCTGGCCGACCACCCTCAGGTCATTGCCACGGCCAAGGATGCATTGGATGAGCATGGCTATGGCATGGCATCTGTGCGTTTTATCTGTGGCACACAGGACGTTCACAAAGCGCTGGAAAACCGTATTTCCAAATTTCTGGGAACGGACGACACCATTCTTTATGCGTCCTGTTTTGATGCCAATGCAGGCCTCTTTGAAACTATTTTGGGTGAACCGGATGCCATCATTTCCGATGCGCTCAATCATGCCAGCATCATCGATGGCGTTCGGCTCTGCAAAGCCAAACGGTTTCGCTATGCCAACAACGATATGGCCGATCTGGAACGGTGCCTGAAAGAAGCTGCCCATTGCCGGTTTCGCCTGATTGCCACAGACGGCGTGTTCTCCATGGATGGAATCATCGCCAATCTGGCCGAGATTTGCGCACTTGCCGATAAGTATGACGCCATGGTCATGGTCGATGACAGCCATGCCGTAGGCTTCATGGGACCGGGCGGACGCGGCACACCGGAACACGCCGGTGTCGGCGACCGGGTTGATATCTATACCGGCACCCTTGGCAAGGCTTTGGGTGGCGCTCTGGGCGGTTATACGGCGGCACGGGGGCCGGTGGTTGAATGGTTACGGCAACGCTCGCGGCCTTATCTGTTTTCCAATTCACTGGCACCCAGTATCGCCACAACCTCTATCGCCATATTGGACATGCTCGAAGGTAGCAACGACCTGCGCGACCGCCTGCATGCCAACGCCCGACAATTCAGATCAGGCATGAGCGAGTTGGGCTTCGATTTGGTGCCGGGTGAACACCCCATCATCCCGGTCATGCTTGGCGATGCCCGACTGGCG
>Ga0233427_10000519_pt1 | contig 49068 bp, 47 predicted proteins | sample SI_118_April2016_5_FD_179885 | JGI IMG/M metagenome (GOLD analysis project Ga0233427, IMG submission 179885) | Seawater microbial communities from Saanich Inlet, British Columbia, Canada - SI_118_April2016_100_MG | ecosystem: Environmental > Aquatic > Marine > Inlet | place: Canada: British...
TTTTATCTTGCTTTGGGTTCTGATAGTTATACAAATCTGAAACATATAATGAGATAGCAGAACTTAAATTATATTCAAGTCCAAATGCAGACCAGTTCTTATTATCATCTTTAGTTGATAGATGTTGTAGCTGTTCATGTCGGTGATAATATGCAAATTTCCAAATCAAGTGCTTTAACCAACGCTTTCTCGGTAAATAGTTATCCGCATGTTCGATTAAATAGAAACTCTAAATGGGATGGGGACCAGCCAAATAATTTAGGTGCAGTAACTGGTTTATTAGGCTCTCCAAGGAAAATAGGATTAACTATGGAATCTTCACTAAATGACAGAACTCTAAGTCTTAAGGTTAAAACTCAATTTGGTTTTCCATATACTGATTTAAAATTAGTAGTTTTTGTTTTAGAAAATGGAATTATAGCGGATCAAATTAATTTCACATCTTATTTCCCTGAACTTGATCGATATACAAATTCAAATAATCAACCTGTTTCTAAAAGTTTCATTCACGATAATGTGTTAAGAGAATCTCTGACAGCAGTTTTGGGTGACAATATAGAGTCTTCATCTACACAAAGTGGAAGCATTTATGAAAAATTATTCAATTATAATATTCCTAGTGATTTTGATATTTCAAAAATGGAAGTAGTCGCTATTATTGTAGATAAAGACAAGCAAGCTATTAATTCTAGGATGTCAAAACTTGAAGAAAATCAAACATTTGAGAAGTTGTAATAAATGTTTTAAAGACTGTTTTTAGTTATATAATACCTCCAACCTATAAGTGCTAATTGTAATTTACTAGCTTTTACTGGATCTAATCTTCTTTTTGTTAAGCTAGGAAGGATTAATTTATTTAAATAAGCTAGAATTTTAAATAATCTTTTCATATTCACACAATATACAATTCATGTGTTATCTTTACAAATTTTAAATATGGATTTAAACACTTTTACTTTATTGTTATCAGGATTAATTCTTTTGATTTTGGGAGGGAATTTCCTATTAAAATCTGCAGTTTCAATTTCTTTAAAATTTAACATACCTAAAATTTTAATAGGAATGACTGTTGTGTCATTTGCGACTTCTGCTCCTGAACTGATAGTTAGTATTAAGTCAGCATTGATAGGTTCACCAGATTTAGCAATTTCAAATGTAGTTGGTTCTAATATTGCTAATATAGGGTTGGTGCTAGGTTTGACTATATTATTATCTCCTATAAAAACTACTAAGGATATTTATAAAGTTGATTGGCCAATTATGATGTTTGCATCAATTTTATTTTTGATTTTTTTAAATGACGGAATGATAAAAGCATATGAAGGAGTAATTTTAATTTTTTTATTAATTGGATCAATTGCTTTCTTGATTAAATATCAAAAACAGACTAAAGAAGATATTGATTTAGAAGTAGTTTCTGATGAATCAATGTCCAAATCAATTTTATTTTTAATTTTAGGTGGATTTTTTCTCTATTTAGGTTCAGAATGGTTTGTTTCAGGAGCAATAGATTTAGCTAATATATTTGGCGTTAGTGAAAGAATTATTGGCATTACTGTTGTATCGATTGGAACAAGTATTCCAGAATTAGCTACTTCTCTTGTTGCTTTATTTAAGAAAGAAAAAGGTGTTTCTTTAGGAAATTTAATTGGATCAAATATTTTTAATGTATTTGCAGTATTAGGAATTACTTCCATTGTTTCTCCTTTAATTCTTGAGGATTTAAATATTTTGAATTATGATATTTATGTTATGTTATTTTTTGCAGCAATTGTTTTTCCTTTAATATTTTTTCCTAAAAAACATATTCTAGGAAGGTTAGAAGGGCTAATTATATTATCATGTTATTTCTTTTACATTATTAATATTTTCTCATAAAAAAGCATCTAATTTCTTAGATGCTTTATAATTAATATAATTTAACTGAAAGATTAAATCTTTGCAGACTTAACTGTTTTAATAATTCTTCCTGCAATTTTATAAGGATCTCCATTTGAAGCAGGTCTTCTATCTTCTAGCCATCCTTTCCATCCTTTTTCTACAGTTCCAATTGGAATTCTAATTGATGCTCCTCTGTCAGAAATGCCATAATTAAAATCAGTGATAGATGCAGTTTCATGAAGACCAGTTAATCTTTGCTCATTAAATTGTCCATATACATCAATATGTTCTTTAACCACGGATCTAAATGATTCACAAACAGCTTCATAAGTTTTTTGAGATCCACATGTTCTTAATAAGGTATTAGAGAAATTTGCATGCATTCCACTACCATTCCAGTCACCTTTAATCGGTTTTGGATGGTACTCAATGTAATAATTATATTTTTCAGTTAAACGATCTAAAAGGTATCTTCCAATCCACATTTCATCACCAGCTTTTTTCGCTCCTTTAGCAAATAGTTGAAACTCCCATTGTCCGCTGGCTACTTCTTGATTAATTCCTTCGAAATTTAGCCCTGCTTCAATACACTGGTCAGCATGTTCTTCAACAAGATCACGGCCATGAGTATTTTTGCCACCAACCGAACAGTAATACATTCCCTGTGGTCCAGGATATCCACCTATTGGAAAACCTAAAGGTAATTGGGTGTCACAATCCATAATGAAATATTCCTGTTCAAAACCAAACCAAAAATCATTATCGTCGTCATCTATTGTAGCTCTTGCATTTGAAATGTGAGGGGTACCATCAGCATTTAAAACTTCTGTCATTACCAAGTAGCCATTAACTCGATCTGGATCAGGATAGATTGCAACTGGTTTTAAAAGGCAATCTGAAGACCCTCCCTCTGCTTGTTTTGTAGAAGATCCATCGAATGACCATATTGGACAATCTTGAAGTTTTCCACTGAAATTTTCTTCAACTTTAGTTTTACTTCTCATATTTGATGTAGGCGTGTATCCGTCTAACCAGATATATTCTAATTTAGATTTACTCATATTTACAAATGTTATTGATTTATATTTCTTTAAAAATAAAATATAATATTGGTTTATAGAACTTTAAGTCTTTAAAACAAATAAAATTTATCAACATTTATTAATTACATATTTTTTAATATTGAAATATTATTTTTTAATAATTTTTTGTTAAAAAAAATGAATTTTTTACAATTTAAGTGTCTGTGATTTTTTTAATTACAATTTTAAATGTCTTTTTAAAATAAATTTTTAATGCTAACCAATACTATTATCTTTGTTATATTATTATGAGTTCTAAATCTACGAATCGTTACATGCAAAGAGGAGTTTCATCTGATAAAACAGATGTTCATAATGCAATAAAAAATATAGATAAAGGACTTTTTCCAAAAGCTTTTTGTAAAATAGTCCCTGATATACTTACAAATGATCCTGATTATTGTTTGGTCATGCATGCTGATGGAGCTGGAACTAAATCTTCATTAGCTTATTTATATTGGAAAGAAACAGGTGACCTGTCAGTTTGGAAAGGAGTTGCTCAAGATGCATTGGTAATGAATCTAGATGATCTTTTGTGTGTAGGTGTAACGGATAATATTTTGTTATCCTCTACCATTGGGAGAAATAAAAATCTTATTGATGGTGAAGTAATAAAAACTATAATACAAGGGACAGAAGAGTTAATTGAAGAAATGTCAGATTATGGTGTTAATATTAAATCAACAGGGGGTGAAACAGCTGATGTTGGAGATTTGGTTAGGACTATTATAGTAGATTCCACAGTAGTTGCAAGAATAAAAAGATCTGATATCATAGATAATTCAAACATTAAATCAGGGGATGTTATTGTTGGTTTATCTTCTTATGGAAAAGCTAATTATGAAGATTCTTATAATGGAGGAATGGGTAGTAATGGATTGACATCTGCTAGACATGACGTATTCCATAAATATTTAATTAATAAATACCCTGAAAGTTTTGACCCTAATGTTCCTGAAGAATTAATTTACTCAGGCTCTATGAAAATAATACAACCTATTGAAGGTTTAAATATTGATGCTGGCAAACTTGTTCTGTCTCCTACAAGAACCTATGCTCCAATTATTAAGAAAGTTTTAGAAAAATATAATTCTAATGATATTCACGGAATGGTGCATTGTAGTGGAGGAGCACAAACAAAAATTCTTCATTTTATTGATAAATTTCATATAATAAAAGACAATTTATTTCCAGTTCCTCCACTATTTGAATTAATTAAAAAAGAGTCTGACACATCATGGAAAGAAATGTATAAAGTGTTTAACATGGGTCATAGAATGGAATTATATGTTAGTCCAGACTGTTCTGAAGAGATTATTAATATTTCCAAATCTTTTGGGGTTGATGCTAAAATTATTGGTAGGGTAGAGCAAAGTGCTCAAAAGAAACTTTCTATTATTTCTGATAACGGTAGTTATATTTACTAGTATATCCTTGATTAAAAATATCGTAATTTTGTAATGTATAATTTATAAATAATGTTAGATAAATTAAATATAGTAAAACAAAGATTTAATGAAGTTTCTGATTTAATAATTCAGCCAAATATCATGTCTGATCAAAAGAGATTTATCAGCTTAAATAAAGAATATAAAGATCTAGGATTAATAGTTGAAAAGAAAAAATTATATGAACAGCTCCTTTCAAATATAAATGAAGCCAAAGAGATATGTAAGAATGAAGCTGATAAAGAGATGATAGAAATGGCAACTGATCAACTTAATGAAGCTAATGAAAAAATATCTAATCTAGAGGAAGAAATAAAGTTTTTACTAATTCCAAAAGATCCAGATGATTCAAAAAATGTGGTTATTGAATTAAGAGCAGGTACAGGAGGAGATGAGGCTAGTATTTTTGCAGGTGATCTTTTTAGAATGTATACTAAATTTTGTGAGGGTAGGGGTTGGAGTGTTAGTTTAGTTGATGCAAATGAAGGAACTTCCGGAGGATATAAAGAAATAATTTTTGAGGTTTCAGGAAATGATGATATATATGGTTTATTAAAATTTGAATCAGGTGTACATAGAGTTCAAAGAGTTCCTCAAACAGAAACTCAAGGAAGAGTACATACTTCAGCAGCAACAGTTATGGTTCTTCCAGAAGCTGAAGAATTTGATGTAGAAATAAACATGAATGATGTAAGAATTGATTATTTCTGTTCTTCAGGTCCTGGAGGACAGTCAGTGAATACTACTTACTCTGCGGTTAGACTGACTCATACTCCAACAGGAATTGTTGCTCAATGTCAGGATCAAAAATCTCAACATAAAAATAAGGATAAGGCTTTAAAGGTTTTAAGATCTCGTTTGTATGAATTAGAGTTAAATAAAAAACTTGAAGCTGATTCATTAAAAAGAAATTCTATGGTTTCTTCTGGTGATAGATCGGCTAAGATTAGAACATATAACTATCCTCAAGGCAGGGTAACGGATCATAGAATAGGTTTAACTTTATACGACCTTCAAAATATTGTAAATGGAGATATTCAAAAGATAATTGATGAGTTAAAACTTGTCCAAAACAATGAGATGCTAAAGAATTCTGAAGAAGTTTTTTAATATATAAGTATGGATATTACACATTTAGAAAAGCAAATTCAACATAAACAATCTTTTTTATGTTTGGGTTTAGATTCTGATCTTTCAAAAATTCCAAATCATTTATTAAATAAAGTTGATCCAATCTTTTCATTTAACAAGTCTTTATTAGATTCGTTAAATGAACTCATTGTTGCTGTTAAAATTAATACTGCTTTTTATGAAGCGAATGGTTCATCTGGATGGTTGACTCTAGAAAAGACGATTAGATATATTAATAATAACTACCCTGATCTTTTTACAATAGCTGATGCTAAAAGGGGAGATATTGGTAATACTTCAGATAAATATGCTCAAGCTTTTTTTAATACTCTTGAATTTGATTCTATAACAGTTTCTCCATATATGGGAAGTGATTCAATTGCACCTTTTTTAAAATATAAAGACAAGCAAACTATTTTGTTAGGTCTTACTTCAAATAAGGGTGCAGAAGATTTTCAGTTATTTCCTGATTTAAATAATAGTTTATTCAAAAGAGTGTTAACTCAATCAAAACAATGGAATCACTCTAATAATTTAATGTATGTTGTTGGAGCTACAAAAGCAGCATATTTAAAGGATATTCGTTCAATTGTTCCTGATAATTTCTTACTTATACCAGGGGTTGGTACTCAAGGAGGAAGTCTTAAAGAAATCTTTGATAATGGCGCTAATAATAAGATTGGGCTACTTGTCAATTCATCAAGGTCAATTATTTATGCTAGTAAAAAAGAAGATTACTTAATAGAAGCATTTAAGGTTGCTCAAAAGTTACAATTTGAAATGAAACAATTAATATTAAGATGTTTATGATTAACTATAGTGTTTATAAAAATAATATTTCAAATGAGTGGGTTACTTTTGTTCATGGTGCAGGTGGAAGTTCATCAATATGGTACAAGCAAATTAGAGATTATAAAAAACACTTTAATGTTTTGTTACTTGATTTAAGAGGACATGGAAAATCTAAATACAGCATTAAAAATGTATTTGAGAATAAATATACATTTTCATCAATTTCAAATGATATAATCAAAGTTTTAAAAAAAGAAAAAATTAAAAGTTCTCATTTTGTAGGAATTTCATTAGGAACAATTTTGATTAGACATATAGCAGAGTTTTATCCTAAAATGGTTAAAAGTATGATTTTAGGTGGTGCTGTTATGAAATTAAATTTCAGATCTCAATTTTTAATGAAATTAGGATCAGCTTTTAAATCAATTGTACCTTACATATGGATTTATAAGTTATTGGCTTTTATTATTATGCCTTATAAAAATCATAAAGAATCAAGGATTCTTTTTATAAATGAAGCTAAAAAACTTTATCAAAAGGAGTTTGTTAGATGGTTTAAATTAACCTCGCAAGTAAATCCATTGTTAAAACTTTTCAGACAAGTTGAGTTATCAATACCTACACTTTATGTAATGGGTTCTGAGGATTATATGTTTTTAGAATCAATTAAGATTTTATCCAAAGAACACAAAAGTTCAAAACTTCTTGTTGTTCCAAATTGCGGACATGTTGTGAATGTTGAACGTCCAACTTTTTTTAACAATAGTACTATATATTTTTTAAACAATTTGATTAAAAAAAAGTAGGTTTATTTAATTTAGACCTGGTTGTTTTATTTTAAAATTTTCTTTCTTCTTTAATTCATTCTCTTTCTATTTCATCTATTAAAAACTTTTCCCATCCTGGAGTAGAAGATTTTTCTTCATCAACAATTTTTTTAGCATCATCAAGTAGTTGCCTAGCATCAAAAATTATTCCATCTTTTATTGTATACTTAATTCCTCCAACTCTTATTGCTTCATTGTTATCATTAATTTTTATATCACCTGTTGCATATAGATATTTCAGATTTTTAAGAGGGTTTTCTTCCATAATTATCATATCAGCATATTTTCCAACCTCAATAGTTCCTATTTCTTTTTCCATGCCAATTGCTTCAGCAGCATGAAGTGTAGCGGCCCTTATAACTTCCATAGGATGAAAACCTGATTCTCTAATAAGTTCAAGTTCTTGGATGTACCCAAAACCATAAAGATTATACATATAACCAGAGTCAGCCCCAGCAGTAACTCTACCACCTCTATTTTTATATTCATTAATAAATGTCATCCAAAGTTTATAATTTTCTTTCCATTCCATTTCCATTTCTGTTCCCCAGTCAAAGTATGCAGCACCATGGTTATCTCTTCCAGGAAGAAAAAATTTAAGTAGTGTTGGAGTGGTGTAATCTTTATGCCATTCTAATCTACTTCCTCTGCCTACATCTCTAAAAATACTATAAGGGACAAAAGTTACATCTATAGTAAAATCTAATTCAATAAGTTCATCCATAACTTCATTCCATTTTTTGGAATAGGGTTTAGCTGCTTGTTTCCATAATCTTCCTGCTTCACCAAACCTATGTTGTTCGTTATTATAATTATAGTCAAGAGGATAATTTTGAACTGTTCTGTCATCAAATAGTGCTTCTGGTAAACCATACCAATGTTCCATTGTAGTAAGACCTAATCTAGCAGTTTCTAGAACATCCATCCATGCTACATCCATTTGAGCATGATGGCATGCAGATCCAAGTCCATGTTTATTATTTTCTTTTAGCGCAGCTTCAAAAATATCTGGTCTAGCACCTCCAAATTTTATTCCATCAGAACCATTTTCTGCATTTTTTTTAACCCATGCTGTAGCCTCTTCTGGAGAATTTATTCCATTTTTTGCACCTTGTCCAAATCGTGTATAAGCAAGAATTCTTGGAGCTGTAATTTTATTTTTTCTACTATCTTCTTTTTGTTTGAGCACCCATTTTAAACCGTTTCCGCATCCAGGGTCACGAATGGTTGTTATACCATGAGCCATCCATAGTTTATAAACATAATCCGCTCTTCCTCTGGTTGTTTCTCCAATATGACCATGCATATCAATAAAGCCAGGTAATAAATACATGCCGTGAGCATTAATTTCTTTTGCACCTTTTATTGCTTTAGGCCTTCTGTTTTCATTAATTTCAAGACCAGGAAACCCAACACTTCTTATGCTTGCTATTTTATTGTCTTCAACTACTACATCTACTGGCCCTATTGGGGGTGCTCCATTACCATTGATTAGTGTTGCACCCCTTATAATTAATTGTTCAAAAGGACCTTCTCCTCTAAAACGTTCAGGAGCTTCTGCTATCTGGCTGATAGAAAAGTTGTAATAAAATAAATTGATTAGGGTAATAAATAATATCTTTTTCATTTTGTTTAATAATTTATTAGTTTAATTATTCTCCAGGAACATTTATGTTACTTCCTAGAAATAGTGCGTTTAAAAACAATTTGTTGGTTCCATACCAAGATCCTCTAAAATTTGGATTATCAGCGAATAAAACAACTCTACCACTTCCAATTTTTGAAACTATTAGAGATGCAGATGACTTCAAATATTTTTCCATATTTTTCTTGGAAATATATCCATCAATATAAGGGGATCCATTTCCATTTATTAGAGTGACTCCTCTAATAATGAATTGTTCATAAGGACCTTGACTGAAATTATCTTGAGAGTTTATAAAAAAAAACTGCAGTATAAAAAATGAAATACACTGCAGCTTTATATAATTTGTTTTTTTCATGAAAAGTAATTTTACATGAAAATAGGAATAAAATTTAATTTATTCTATTCTAAAATCAGCATAAGCATCCATCCCATGTTCTGCTAAATCTAAACCTTCTTTTTCTTCTTTTTCAGAAACTCTTAATCCACATATTTTTTTAACTAAAAGAATTAGAATTACAGATGAAACAACACAAAATAAACCTACAACTCCTACACCTGATAACTGAATTATGAATTGTTCAAAACTTGCCATATTTCCAAATATTCCAACAGCTAATGTTCCCCATATTCCACAAAACAAGTGTACAGCAATTGCTCCAACAGGATCATCTAGCTTTCTTTTTTCGATAAATGTAATAGAAAGTACCACTACTAATCCAGCAATGATTCCAATAAGAATTGAACTCGTAGGTCCCATCTGATCTGCTCCAGCTGTAATTCCTACAAGACCTCCTAAAATACCATTCATAAACATTGTGATATCTAATTTTTTATACATCATTGTTGAGATAAATGCTGCTGAAAGACCACCAGCTGCGGAAGCTAAACAAGTAGTTACTAAAGTTAGAGAAGTGTTTGCTGGGTCAGCTGAGAGTACAGATCCTCCATTAAAGCCAAACCAACCTAACCATAAGATAAGAACTCCGGCTGATGCTAAAGGAATATTGTGACCTGGAATTGCTCTTGATTTTCCATTTTTATCAAATTTTCCAATTCTTGATCCAAGGAAATAAATTATAACTAGTGCTGCCCATCCACCAACTGAGTGAACCAAAGTAGAACCGGCAAAGTCATAAAACCCTAAGCTATCTAAAAAACCAGCTCCCCATTTCCATGAGCCTACAATTGGATATACTATTCCAACATATAAAACTGAGAAAAGCATAAAGCTGTTGATTTTAATTCTTTCAGCTACTGCTCCCGAAACTATAGTTGCTGCTGTAGCAGCAAACATACCTTGAAATAAAAAGTCAGTCCAGTAAGTGTAACCTTCGCTATATGCTAAATCTAAACCACCATCAATTAAGGGTGCTTCTAACCCAAAACCGGCAAACCCAAGTATTCCATTTGAGATTAAATTAAAATCACCTGGATACATTAAATTAAAACCAACAAGGCAGTAGACTACTAAGCCCATTGTAATTACAAAAAAGTTTTTAAATAAAATATTGATTGTATTTTTTTGTCTTGTAAGTCCAATTTCTAAAAATGAAAATCCAAGGTGCATAAAAAATACAAGTGCAGTACAGATCATCATCCATACATTGTTAATTGTTAATAATTCCATAATTTCTTTAATAATTAGTTTAGTGAAGTTTTTCCTTTTTCTTTTGTTCTTATTCTATAAGCTTCTTCAGCAGGAAGTACAAATATTTTTCCATCTCCAACTTCTCCGGTATATGCAGATCCTAGAATTGCATCGATAGTTATTTGTTCAAATTCATCAGATACTACAATAGAAATGTATCTTCTTTGAATGTTGGAAGTGCTATAAGAAACACCTCTATAGACATGCCCCTCTTTTTCATTACCGACACCTGTTACATCCCAATAACTAAAAAAGTTAACTTCAATATTATGAAGAGCTTTTTTTACATTATAAAATTTTGATTTTCTAATAATTGCTTCGATTTTTTTCATATTATTTTTTTATAGGTTAGTAATTGTTAAAAACTTACTCCAAATATAAGAAATGCTGCTTCTGAATTTGGGTTATAAACAAGTGATCCGAAAACTGGTAAAGAGTAGTCTTCTGATATTTTAATATCTTTTGTTCCTCCTAATGAAATATTACTTAATCCACTTCCGCCATTAACATACCAGGCGTCTCCACTATCATTTCCATAACCTAAAGCAATATCAACAGGTCCAGCAGAAAAGGATGCTTCTATATATAATGCTTCAACTTCAGTAAAATAACCAACCAAAAGATTAATTGGTCCTAACTCAGCAGTACCCGAAAGCTCTAAATAATCTCCTTCTAGTAGTCCTTCTCCAGAACTATAAGCTCCACCTTCACCTGGAAATGTATAATTAGTAACCGTTAATCCAAATGATCCAAATGAATAGCTTGCGTATAAATCAAGTTCATTTCCACCTCCTGACGCAGTTGTTGGAAAACTTCCCCATGCTCCAAACTCTAAGTTCCCAGTACTTAAAGAAACCCATGGTTGTATATGTGCTCCTGAACCAAATTGAGTTCCTCTCCACACATAAGAACTAACTAGGTCAGCCCCTAAATCTTGTGCTGTAGATTTATTAGTAGCTAGAAATGTAAAAACAGTTATCAAAACTGTTGTCATAATTAAACTTTTGTTTTTTAATTTTTTCATTCTTTTTTTAATTTTTAATAGGTATAGATAGTTTTTTGTATAAAATTCTTAGCAAATTTAGCAAAACACTTAGTTATCAATAAATAAAATAATGAATAAGTTATTATTTTTATGAATAATTTATTTTGAGTATATGATATTTTTCATAATAATAAAAGGCAGGGGATTAAATTATTAATTTGCACAAATTTTTAATTATGAAAAATTTATTTTGACAGTTGAAGACCTATGAAAATGGCTGAAAAACCTAAAATAAGAGACATTAAGGTATAGAAAAAGACTTGAGTAATCTCACCACTTCTAATAAAAGCAAGATTCTCATAAGCAAAAGCTGAAAAAGTGGTTAGACCACCACAAAAGCCTGTTGCTAGTAAAAGTGTTTGAGGAGAACTTAAATGATCATTTTTAATAGCATAACCCAGTACAATACCTAGGATGAAACAGCCAATAATATTTGAAAAAAGAGTGGGTATAGGAAATTTAGAAAAGTTAAATAAAGGTATTTTGGAAATTAAGTAACGAAATACACTACCTAATCCTCCTCCAAAAAAAACTAATAAAAATTGTTTCATGAAATGCTTAATTTTTTTAAAATAACTAATAAAAAAATAAATGAAAGAAAGCCAATAATCACCCATCTTATACCTTTATATGAATCTTTAAGACTTTTTAAATCTTTTTGATAGCTAAGAGTTATTATAATTATAAAGGATATAAAGAATAAAACAGCGAAAAGTAATTGACCATTACTAAACATATTTAATTATTTTAGTCCAAAAATAACATTAAATAAATTATGAAGCATCAAATTGATTCCGTTAAAAAATTTCACGAAGTATATAAATTAAATTATAAAGAAAGTCCAATAGCAAAATTAGATCTTGCAACCATTAATTTAAGATTCAATTTAATGGATGAGGAAAATAAAGAATATCTAGAAGCTGCTCAAAATAATGATTTAATTGAAGTGGCGGATGCTTTAGGTGATATGTTATATATTTTATGTGGAACAATTATAGCACATGGAATGCAAGATAAAATAGAAGAAGTTTTTGATGAAATTCAAAGAAGTAATATGAGTAAGTTAGGCAATGATGGGGAACCAATATACAGAGAAGATGGTAAAGTTATGAAAGGTCCTAATTATTTTAAACCTGATTTTTCAAAAATATTAAATTAAACTTCATGTCTCCAATTGAAGGGGTCATTAGAAATATTATATTGAATATCGTTTAATTTTTTCTTCAAAAGTATAGCCCAAGAATTTTCAATTATTGGTAAATCATAATTAGTGTTTTTATATCCAAAACCTATTATTGGTAATACTACCACTGCAGTACCACTTCCAAAAATCTCTTTCAAGTCTCCACTTTTTGCAGCAGAAATTAATTCAGATACTTTGATTGGTCTAATTTCTGTTTTAATACCTTCTTTTTTGGCTAAATCAATGATGCTTTTTCTTGTTATGCCATCTAGAATGCTGTCACTAGTTGGGGCAGTTAATAAAGTGTCATTTATTCTAAAGAATAAATTCATTGTTCCAGCTTCCTCGATATATTCATGATTAGATGAATCAGTCCATATTATTTGTTGGAATCCTTCTTTTTTAGCTAGATTAGTTGGATAAAATTGAGCAGCATAGTTTCCTGCAGCTTTTGCAAAACCAACCCCACCCTTTGAAGCTCTACTATAAGAGTTCTCTATTTTTACTTTTACATCACTAGTATAATATGTATTGGCAGGAGCGCAAATGATCATGAATTTATAATCAGTTGATTCTGTCGCACCTATACTTTCTTGATCTGCAAAAATAAATGGTCTAATGTAAAGAGAATTTCCTATCCCTTTTTTAATCCAATGTTTATCTATTTTAATTAATAAAGTAAGTGCCTCCATGAATAATTCTTCGGGAAAAGCAGGCATAGCTAATCTTTCTGAAGATTTTACAATTCGTTGATGATTTTCTTTTGGTCTAAATAACCAAACTTTTCCATTATCATCTTTAAAAGCTTTCATTCCTTCAAAACAAGCTTGCCCATAATGAAAAACGCTAGCAGATGGACTAATTGAAATTGATTGGAATGGTTTTATTTCTGGATTGACCCACTGTCCTTCTTTATAAGAACACACAAACATATGATCTGTAAAAACACTTCCAAAATCAAAATTATCTAAATCAATTTTTGAAATATTAGATTTTTTTATCTTTTCAATTTTCATGGTATTTCAATTGTTATTAGCGAAATTACAAATTAACTTTGATCATTAATTAAAAAATAATAATAATGAGATTTTTAATAACAGGAGCTTCAGGATTAATTGGAAAGAGACTTTCAAAAATAATTTTTGACAGAAAAGATGAACTCAGTATACTAACTACTAATAGGAATAAAATCAACTCTTCTAATCATGTTAAATTCTTTTATTGGAATCCTGAATTGAATATAATAGACGAATCTTGTGTTAAAGGTGTTGATGTGATTATTAATCTTGCAGGATCTCCAATAGCTCAACTTTGGACTAAAAAAGCAAAAAAATCAATTCTACAAAGTAGAATAAAGTCAATCGAATTATTAAATGAATCTATTTCAAATGATGGTAATAATAAAGTAAAACAATTTATTTGTGCTTCAGCTATTGGTTTATATAAATCAAATTCGTATTTGAAACATAAAGAAAGCTCTATAGATATTTCTAATTCTTTTTTAGGAGAAACGGTAAGTAAATGTGAAAAAGCTTGTGATGAATTAAATGAAACAGAAATCAAAGTAGTTAAAATTAGAATAGGCTTGGTCCTTTCTAAAAAAGGAGGATTTTTAAAGTCAATCGTATTATTAACTAAGTTTTTTTTAGGAACTTGGTTTGGCAGTGGAAATAATGTTTATTCTTGGATTCATATTAAAGACGTAATTAATTCTATATTATTTTTAGTTGATAACAATAAACAAGGACCATATAATCTAGTTGCTCCAAACCCAACTACTAGTAAAAATTTTATACTAAAAATTGCAAAAAAACTTAACAGTCGTATTATTTTACCTTCTATTCCTGTAAAACTTATAAAAATGCTTACTGGGAAAATGTCAGAGTTATTGATTTTTAGTCAAAATGTTAGTTGTAAAAAGATAATTGATGAAGGTTTTGAATTTGAATTTGAAGATCTTGATTCAGCTCTAGAAAATTTATTAAAATAATTTGATGACATTTTGACAATTTTATAAAATTGGCAGTACTTTTGCCAATATTTTAAAAAAATAGAAATGAGTGATTCTAAATCAAAATCAAAAAAAAAACCTACTTTAAAAGTTCAAGTACATAATCTCGAAATTTCTTTAAAAGAAGAAAAAGATAAGTTTTTAAGACTTTTTGCTGAATTTGAAAATTATAAGAAAAGAACAACAAAGGAAAGACTCGATTTATACAAGACTGCTTCACAAGAGTTAATGACAGCTCTTTTGTCAGTCATTGATGATATGAATAGAGCTTCTTTGGAGTTTGACAAGTCTAAGGAAAAAGGTCTTGTGGAAGGTTTTTTATTAATAAAAAATAAATTTTCAGAAATTTTAAAATTTCAAGGATTAATTTTAATTGAAGTTGAAAAAGGTGATGAATTTGATGTTGAGATTCATGAAGCAATTACTCAAATTCCTGTTGATGATAGTAATATGAAAGGTAAAGTTATAGATGTTATTGAAAGTGGTTATAAATTAGGAGATAAAATAATTAGATATCCTAAAGTAGTGGTAGGAAATTAAAAAAACTTTAATGAAAGAAGATTATTATGACATACTAGGAATTAGTAAATCAGCTTCTGAAAGTGAAATTAAAAAGGCTTACAGAAAGAAAGCTATTAAATATCACCCTGATAAAAATCCTGGTGATTCTTCTGCTGAAGAAAATTTCAAAAAGGCTGCCGAAGCTTATGAAGTTTTAAGTAATTCTGAGAAACGATCTAAGTATGACCAGTTTGGTCATTCTGCATTTGACGGTAGTGGTGGATTTGGAGGAGGAGGAATGAATATGGACGATATATTTAGTCAATTTGGCGATATTTTTGGGAGTGCTTTTGGAGGTGGATTTGGTGGATTCGGTGGTGGTGGTCAAAGAAGGTCTAAAGGCAGTAATTTAAGAATTAGAGTAAGTCTAGAACTTAAAGAAATTGTCCTTGGAGTTGAGAAAAAAATTAAAGTAAAAAGAAAGATAAAAGCTAAAGGAGTATCCTATAAAAATTGTTCTTCTTGTAATGGTTCTGGTCAAGTAACTAGAATTACAAATACCATTTTAGGAAGAATGCAATCAGCAAGCACATGTCCTAGCTGCAATGGTTCTGGTCAAGTAATTTCTAATAGACCTTCAAATTCAGATTCTAATGGTTTAATTATTTCTGAAGAAACGGTTTTAGTTAAAATACCTGCTGGAGTTGAGGATGATATGCAATTAAAAGTTACTGGTAAAGGAAATGACTCTGTTGGAGATGGAATACCTGGGGATTTAATAGTTCTAATTCAAGAAAATGAACATCCAACCCTAAAGAGAGAAGGTAATAATTTACATTATGACATGTACATAAGTATTTCAGATGCTGTTTTAGGTATATCTAAGGAAATAGAAACTGTAACTGGAAGTGTTAGAATTAAGCTTGAATCAGGTATTCAGTCTGGAAAAATTTTAAGATTAAGAGGTAAAGGTTTAACAAGTTTAAACTCTTATGGTGCAGGTGACTTATTAGTTCATATTAATGTTTGGACTCCTAGAATTTTAAACAAAGAACAAAAATTGTTTTTTGAACAAATGAAGAATAATGAAAATTTCATACCCTCTCCTGAAAAAGGCGAAAAGTCATTTTTTGAAAAGGTGAAAGATATGTTCTCATAAAACAATCTTTAGTTAATATAGTCTTTACACTTAATATTTACTCTCAATTTGATTATATTTAAAAAAATATTATCAGATGAAAAAGTTTATTGAATTTATTAACAAGGAATTTTTTATAACAGATACTATAAAGTTTTCTATAGTAACAATTTTAATTGTTACACTAATCTTTTTAATCACTTATTTTTCATTAAAGCTTGTCAAAAAAATTGCAACAAAAAAACTAGATGAAGAAAGAAAACTTAAATTTAAATCCGTTTTTTCTTTTTTAAATTATTTTGTATACCTGGTTGTTACTCTAATTACTTTTCAGAATTTCGGAATTAATCTAACTGGTATTTTTGCAGCTTCAGCAGCTTTATTTATAGGCATAGGTCTAGCTCTACAGACGTATTTTCAAGATATTATTTCTGGAATTTTAATATTAGCCGATCAAACTGTACATGTTGGAGATATTATTGAAATTGATGGTAAAGTTGGAAGAGTAGAAAATATTAAAATAAGAACTACTAGAGCAGTAACTTTTGATAATAAAGTGTTAATTATACCCAATCACAAATATCTTACTTCAACTTTATTTAATTGGACTGAAAACGGAACTGTTTTAAGAGGGAGTGTTTCTGTGGGAGTGTCTTATGGTTCTGACGTTGAGTTAGTAAAAAAAATTCTATTAGATATAGCTGACACTCATCCTCATCTTATGAAAAATCCTTCTCCTCATGTAATTTTTAAAAATTTTGGAGACAGTTCTTTAGATTTTCAATTAATTTTTACATATAATAATGGATTTAGAGTTAATTTAATTGAAAGTGATATTAGGTTTTTATTACACAAAAGTTTTAAAGAACATAATATTGAAATACCATTTCCTCAAAGAGTTGTTCACTTAGAGAAATAATTAATTATGTCAAAAATTTTAATAATTGAAGATGAAGAATCTATAAGGAGAGTTCTTAAAAAAGTTCTAATAGAGGAAAATAATAAATATCAATTTATTGAAGCTTCAGATGGTGTCCAAGGAATCGAAAAGATCAAATCCAATAAATTTAATTTAATATTATGTGACATTAAAATGCCTAAAAAAGATGGCATAGAAGTGTTGCAATTTATCATAAAAGAGTGCCCTGAAGTTCCTGTTATCATGATCTCCGGTCATGGAGATCTAGAAACAGCCGTTGAATCAATGAGATTAGGCGCATTTGACTATATATCTAAACCACCAGATTTGAATAGGTTACTTAATTCAGTTAGATCTGCATTAAAAAACAATGACTTTACAAAGAAAAGTAGATCTAATTTAAAAATGTCTAAAGAATTTGAAATAATTGGTGACTCAAATGAAATTCAGGATGTAAAGAATTTAATTCAAAAAGTTTCTTTAACTAATGCCAAAGTTTTAATCCAAGGCCCAAATGGTTCAGGAAAAGAATTAGTAGCTCATCAAATACATTTAAATAGCTCTAGAAATGATGCTCCTTTTATTGAAGTTAATTGTGCCGCTATTCCATCTGAATTAATCGAAAGTGAACTTTTTGGACATGTTAAAGGAGCTTTTACTTCAGCTGTAAAAGATAAAGCGGGAAAATTTGAAGCAGCTAATGGTGGTACTATTTTTTTAGATGAAATTGGAGATATGAGCTTGTCAGCTCAATCAAAAGTTTTAAGAGCTTTACAAGAGCATAAAATACAAAGGGTAGGAAGTGAAAGAGATTTAATTGTTGATGTTAGAGTTATAGCAGCCACTAATAAAAATTTAAGAAATGAAATATCCCTCAATAATTTTAGAGAAGATTTGTATCATAGGCTTGCTGTAATAGAAATAAATGTCCCTTCTTTAAACAATCGTAAATCTGATATACCAGCTTTAATACAACATTTTTTAAAAGATATTTCTAAAGAAAATCAATTAACTCTTAAAAATATCGAAAATAAAGCTGTTTTGGAATTACAAAAATATGACTGGTCTGGAAATGTTAGAGAATTAAGAAATGTAATTGAAAGATTATCTATTTTATCTGATAACAGTGTGATAATGCTAGAGGATATTATCAAATATTCTAATAAAAAATAATTTATGAAAATCTTTATTACTCTTTTAACTTTTTTTCTTTCGATAAATGTATTTTCTCAAAATGATAAAGTAATGATTGAGAAAATATTTGATACGTCAATGAACTTTAGTAATAGTTATCAATTATTAGATTATTTATCCAATGAAATTGGGGGAAGATTATCTGGATCATTGAATGCAGATAGAGCAGTCAAATGGGGTCAAGAAGAATTAAATAAAATTGGCTTTGATAAGGTATGGTTACAAAAATTAATGGTTCCTAAGTGGGTTAGAGGACCAAAAGAATTTGCTTTAATTGAAACTCAACCAGGTGTTACTTTTAATGTAGACGTTTGTGCTCTAGGAGGTTCGGTAGCTACACCACCTGTTGGTATAAAAGCTAATGTAATAGAAGTTAAAAGTTTTGAGGAATTAAAAAATTTAGGCAAGAATAAAATAGATGGTAAAATAGTTTTTTTCAACCGTCCGATGCAATCTAATTTGGTAAGTACTTTTCAAGCTTACGGAAAAGCTGTTAATCAAAGAACAAATGGAGCTGTAGAAGCTGTTAAATATGGAGCAATTGGAGTAATTGTACGATCTATGAGTTTAAGACTTGATGATTATCCTCATACAGGTACTATGAATTATGGTAACCTTCCTCCAAGTAAAAAAATTCCTGCAGCTGCAATTAGCACAAATGCTGCTGAAAAATTAAGTGATTTATTAATTATTAATCCAAATCTTAAATTTTTATTAAGACAACAGTGTAAACAATTAAAGGATGTAGTTTCTTATAATGTAATAGCTGAAATTAAAGGTTCGGAATATCCTAATGAAATAATACTAATTGGGGGTCATTTAGATTCTTGGGACTTGGGAGATGGTTCACATGATGATGGTGCTGGAATTGTTCAGTCGATGGATTTGTTAAACATATTTAATAAGATCAATTATACTCCTAAAAGAACTATTAGAATTGTTTTGTTTATGAATGAAGAGAATGGAACAAGAGGAGCTAAAAAATATTTTGAAGTTGCTAAAAAAAATAACTTAAATCATATTTTTGCTCTTGAATCCGATGCAGGTGGCTTTACACCTAGGGGTTTTTCATTTACTTCAAATGAAAGTAATTTTAAAATGATTCAATCTTGGAAAAAAATATTTGAACCTTATTTAATTAATTCATTTGAACTAGGTGGAAGTGGAGCAGATATAGCACTATTAAAGACTGACTATAATGTTTTGGCCGGATTAAGACCTGATTCTCAAAGATATTTTGATTATCATCACACTTCTATTGATACTTTTGACGCAATTAATAAGCGAGAGCTTGAATTAGGAACATTTGCAATGACATCACTTGTATATTTGTTTGATAAATACGGAATTATTAAATAATCTACACTTTGGAAACTTTATTTGATTTAGATAAGTCTTTATTTGTTTTTTTAAATTCATTAGGCAGTAAACCTTTTGATTTATTATGGCTTATAGTAACCAATAAAATATCTTCTTTTCCACTATATATTTTTCTATTAATTTATTTGTTTAAAAAAACTGAATCAAAAAACTTTAATCTTACAATTTTAGTTATAGCACTATTAATATTATTTACTGATCAAATGAGTAACTTTTTTAAAATTTATTTTGAAAGATTAAGGCCATGTCATAATGAAGATCTTAATACTTACATTAGAATTGTTAAAGAAGGTTGTGGGGGTTTGTATGGCTTTTTCTCAGCTCATGCAGCTAATTCTTTTGCTATAGCCACTTTTTTTTATTTCAAATTAAATAAATACTCAAAACATTTTAAATATCTTTTTATTTGGGCTTTAATAGTTTCTTACAGTAGAATTTATGTTGGAGTTCATTATCCTATAGATATTATTTTTGGAATATTTTTTGGAATATTTTCTGGTTATGTGTTTTATTCATTTTTATCAATTATTAATAAAAAAATTAAATAATCATTATTATGTTTTATAGAGTAAATGAATATAGGATTCTTTTTTTAAGAATCTCTTTGGCTTATTTATTTTATTTCATTGCTAGAGTACTATTCTATTTTTATAATAGTAACATGATTATAATAGATAGTTTTAGTGAATTTATTAACCTGTGTTTTATTGGATTGACTTTCGACACATCTGCAATTTTATATACTAATGTTTTATTTATACTAATTTCTTTAATTCCATTTAAAAACAATTCGAATCCTTTTTTTCAAAAGGGAATGATGATGTTGTATTTTTCAACCAATATAATAGCTTACTCTACAAATTTCTTTGATTTTATATATTATAGATTTTCACAATCTAGGCTAACTACTAGAGTATTTGACATTCTAGAAAATGAAACTAACATAACTACTTTGGCTGGTTCTTTTATTATTAATTATTGGCATGTTTTTGTTTTGTTTTTTATATTGATTTTTATTTGGTTGTATTTGTATAAAAGAATAGATTTTAAAAAATCTAATTCTAAAAACTCATTCAATTATTATCTTTTTTCTTTATTATGGTCATTATTTATAATTTTTATTTGTGTATTAGGAATGAGAGGAGGGATTGGTAATGCTACTAGACCTATAAACATGGTGGATGCTCACAGGTTTGTTAAAAAAGGTATTCATGCAGATTTTGTATTAAACTCACCCTTTTGCTTAATAAGAACTTATAATAAAAATTATTTCAAAAAGAAAAACTTTATTCCTGTTTCAAAAGTAGATTCTATAATTAGACCAGTAAAAAAATTAAATGACTCACTATTTTCAAGACCTAATGTTATTTTAATAGTTATGGAAAGTTTTGGAAGAGAATATATAGGATCTTTTAATAAAGAGAATTCTATTGATAATTATGAAAGTTATACTCCTTTTTTAGATTCTTTATCAAATCATAGTTTAATCTTTACAAATGCTTTTGCCAATGGCAGACAATCTATAGAAGCATTACCTTCTATTTTAGCTAGTGTTCCATCTTTTAAAGTCCCTTATACATCTTCACCCTATTCAAGTCAAAATATTCAATCATTAGCCTCAGTGTTTAATGATATTGACTATTCTACTTCTTTTTTTCATGGAGCTCCCAATGGTTCAATGGGATTTTTAGGTTTGTCAAATATTTTAGGTTTTAATAATTATTATGGAAAAAATGAATTTAATGATAATTCTTTATATGATGGATATTGGGGTATTTGGGATGAACCTTTTTTAGATTTCATGAAAAACAAAATTGACGGTTTTAAAGAGCCTTTTTTTACAACATTTTTTAGTTTATCATCACATGAACCTTTCAATGTTCCTAAAGAGTACAGCGGCGTATTTCCAACAGGAAATATTCAGATGCATCAAGTTGTTGGGTATTCTGACAATGCATTAAAAGAGTTTTTTAACTCTTCTAAAAATGAACCTTGGTTTAAAAATACTTTATTTGTAATTACCGCTGATCATTGTAACCAATTTTGGTATCCTTACTATAGCGCTCCTATAAATAGATTTGCAATACCAATTTTATTTTATCATCCAAATAACAGCTTTAAAGGAGTAAATAAAGGACTTTCACAACAACTAGATATTTTCCCATCAATTATTGACTTAATTGGATACGATAAATCATTAAACACTTGGGGAAGAAGTTTGTTCTCTAAGTCTAATGATGTTCCTTTTTCTATTCATTATTCTGGGACTGTTTACCATTTTTCAATGGGAGATTTCATTTTAGTTTTTGATGGAGATAATGTGATAGGAGTTTATGATATTAATGATTTGCGTTTAGAAAATAACTTAATAGGAGAGTCTAAAATTAATTATTCTAAAGAAGAACTTTATTTGAAAGCTTTTTTTCAAGACTATATGGATAGAATAATAGATAATAAGTTAGATTAAATTACTTTATTAAATCTGGAAAGTTTAATTTGAATTTATTTATTCTAGGAGCAGATACTTTTATCATATATAGATCGTAAGGATTATTTTTTTTGTAATCTTGATGATAATCTTCAGCTATATAAAACACTTTAAATGGTTTTATTTCTGTTGTTATTTCGTTATATGTTTTATTTTTTAAAAGACGATCTATTTCATTTTTTATTATACTTTTTTCATTATTAGAATTGTAAAATGCTATCGATCTATATTGTGTACCTCTATCTGGACCTTGTCTGTTTAATGTTGAAGGATCATGAGATCCAAAAAATACTTCAACTAATATTTTAAAATCAATTTTATTAGAATCATAAATCACTTCTACTGTTTCGGCATGCCCCGTTCTTCCACTTATTACCTGATCATAATTAGGATTTTTTGTAAATCCACCAGAATATCCTGAATTAACTTCAATCACACCATTTAGATTTTCATAAATTCCTTCCACACACCAAAAACATCCAGAAGCAAAATAAGCTTTTTGATAACTTTGATTTTTTATTTCTGTATTAAGGTTAAACTGAATCAATAAAATTGAAATTATTAAAATTTCTTTTATCATGATGTTTTAATTATAATATGAGTTTGTTTACGAAATGTTTCCAAGTTAATTTCTTTTTTTTTATTCTTATTCCTTGTTTGATTAAATTAAGATCAGAGTTCAATGCAAATAAAATTTTTTTTGCCAAATCTTTTGGATTAGTTTTAGATAAAAATCCATCTTTATTGTCAATGATATATTCTGAAAGACCATTTATATTTGAACATATAGTTGGCACTTCAAATTGAACAGAAAGGGGAGTTATTCCACTTTGAGAAGCACTTTTATATGGTTGAATTATTAGATCTGAAGAACAGAACCAATATTTAACCTCATTTTCTTTTATAAATTCATTTTTGAAGAAAATGTTATTAATAACATTTTCTTCAATAGCTAATTTTTTATATTTATTTATTGATTCATAATTTTCCCCAACAACTAATAATTTTATTTTATTGTTTTGTTTAATAATTTCTGACATTGCTTTTATTAAAATATCTAAGCCCTTGTATTTTCTAATTAACCCAAAAAATAGTAAATATTTATAATTGCTATTTAATCCTAATTTTTCTTTTGCAATTTTCTTTTCTATTGGATTACCAAACTTTGTAGGTATTGGATGAAATAATGTCTCTCCTTTTTTATTTGATTCAACTAATTTAATTTGTTTAGATACATTTTTTGATAAACTAATGTATTTATCAATACTTTTTAAAAATAGTTTTAATAAATTTTTCTGAAATATTCCTTTTTCATGTGGATATGCATTATGAATTAAACCTATAGTATTTATTTTATTATCAATTAATTTGTTTATGCAAGATATGCATGGAGATAGAAAGGCTGTCCAGTAAGAAGTAATTACCAAATCTGGATTTATATAATTTATTAGTTTTGCTATTGATATCCAATTAAAAGGATTAATAGAGTTAATTACTCTTTTAGATTTTATTTTTAATTCTGATGTTTTGTTTGAAAATTGAGATTTTCCAGGGAATAATAATGAAGGATATTGTAGTTTAAAGTTTAGAACTATTACAGTATGTCCATTTTGTTTTAGTTCATTGCACAGTTCTTGATTTGTATCTGCAATTCCTCCTCTATATGGAAAATATGGACCAATAACTATAATTTTCATATTTAATCATTTACTAATATCCAATCTCCATTTTTTAAATGATTTTCAGCTAATTTATATTTTAAAGTTTTTATTTCACCATTAGTTAAGTGTTTAATGGTTACTTTTTCATTTCTACCAATCTTTTTCTCTTCTCTTACAATAGTTTCCACATAACTGTTTCTTTGTGATGCCATTTGGCCAACTTTTCTATTAATTGAAGCCATTTCATCGCTATTTAAAACTTCTTCTTTTGAAATATTTAATTTTTGTTGTCTTCTCACTTTTCGATCTTCTCTTATTTCTGACGGATCCTTTGAAGGTAATTGTCCATTAAAGAGAAATGAAATGATTTCTTTGTTTACTCTTCCCAACATAGATTTAAATAATTCATATGCTTCGAATTTATAAATAACTAGCGGGTCTTTTTGTTCATGTACAGCTAATTGAACAGACTGTTTCAATTCATCCATTTTTCTTAAGTGATCTTTCCATGCTTCATCAATTATTGCTAATGATATATTTTTTTCAAAATCATTAATTAAAGTTTCACCTTTAGATTCATATGCCTTTTTAAGATCTGAAACAACATTTAATGTTTTTTTTCCATCAGTAAATGGAACAACAATCCTTTCAAAATTATTTGCTGGATTTTCATATACGTTTTTTATAACAGGAAACACTTTTTCAGTACTAATTACCATTTTTGAATTATAATGTTTATAGGCACTTTTATAAGTTTTAGATATAATTTCTTCTGAATTAGTTATTTCAAAATCATTTGCTGAATATTCTGAACTTAATGAAAAATATCTAATGATATCAAATTCGTAATCTTTATAATTATTAGATGTTTTATTGTTTTCAACTATTAATTCGGTCGTATCGTAAATCATATTTGCGATATCTACTTTCAATCTATCTCCTTCAAGAGAATGTCTTCGTCTTTTGTAAATGACTTCTCTTTGTGCGTTCATTACATCATCATATTCTAGTAATCTTTTTCTAATTCCAAAATTGTTTTCTTCAACTTTTTTTTGAGCCCTTTCTATTGTCTTTGTCATCATAGAATGTTGAATAACTTCTCCTTCTTCTAATCCCATTTTATCCATCATTTTAGCAACCCTATCAGATCCAAATAATCTCATTAAGTTATCTTCTAGAGACACATAGAATTGAGAGCTTCCAGGATCACCTTGTCTACCAGACCTTCCCCTTAACTGCCTATCTACTCTTCTAGAATCGTGTCTTTCAGTTCCTATTATTGCTAAACCTCCATTTGACACAACCTCTTTGTTAATTTTTATATCAGTTCCTCTACCAGCCATATTTGTTGCTATTGTAACAACCCCTCCAATACCTGCTTCCGTTACAATATCAGCTTCTTTTTTGTGTAGTTTAGCGTTTAGAACATTATGTTTTATTTGCTTTATTGAAAGCATTCTTGCTAACAGTTCAGAAATTTCAACTGAAGTTGTTCCAATTAATACTGGGCGACCTTCTTTTGAGACTTTAACAACATCTTCAATAACTGCATTATATTTTTCTCTTTTGGTCTTATAGATCAAATCATTATGATCTTTTCTTGCTATGGGTTTATTTGTTGGAATTTCAACAACATCCAATTTATAAATATCCCAAAACTCTCCAGCTTCAGTTATAGCTGTCCCTGTCATTCCAGAAAGTTTTGTATACATTCTAAAATAGTTTTGAAGTGTAACAGAAGCAAAAGTTTGAGTTGCATCTTCAATTTTAACATTTTCTTTTGCCTCAATAGCTTGATGTAAACCATCAGAGTATCGTCTCCCGTCCATTATCCTTCCAGTTTGTTCGTCAACGATTTTAACTTTGTTATCCATTATAACATACTCAGTATCTTTCTCGAAAAGTGTATATGCTTTTAATAATTGATTAAGAGTATGTATTCTTTCACTCTTAATTGCAAAATCGTTATATACTTTTTCTTTTTCTTCAACCTCTTTATTAACATCCAATTTTTTGTTTTCTATTTCTGCAAGCTCAATTGATAGATTAGGTAAAACAAAAAAGTGAGAATCATCTTTATTGTCTGAAATATTATCAATTCCTTTATCTGTTAACTCTATCTGGTTGTTTTTTTCATCAATAACAAAATATAAACCTGAATCCACTTTAGGCATTTCACGATTATTATCTTGCATATAAAAATTCTCTGTTTTTTGGAGTAATTGTTTAACCCCTTCTTCGCTTAAGTATTTAATTAAGGCTGAGTTTTTTGGTAATCCTCTGTAAACTTGAAGTAGATGAAATCCACCATCTTCTTTATTTCCTTCACTTATTAATTTTTTTGCTTTTGAAAGAACTTGAATTAATAATTGTTTTTGTTTTTGAACAATTGAATGAACTTTAGGTTTTAATTCATTAAATTCATGAATATCACCCTTGGGAACAGGCCCTGAAATAATTAAGGGTGTCCTAGCATCATCTATTAAAACTGAATCAACTTCATCCACAATAGCATAAGAACGTTTAGTTTGAACTAAATCTGAAGAAGAGTGAGCCATGTTGTCTCTTAAATAATCAAAACCAAACTCATTATTAGTTCCATAAGTAACATCAGAATTGTAAGCTTTTTTTCTACCTTCAGAATTAGGGCTATAATGGTCAATACAGTCTATACTAAGTCCATGAAATTCAAAAATAGGAGCCATCCAGGCGCTGTCTCTTTTAGCTAAATAATCATTAACTGTTACAAGGTGAACTCCATTTCCAGTTAAAGCATTTAAATAAACGGGTAGTGTAGCTACTAAAGTTTTACCTTCACCTGTATGCATTTCAGCAATTTTACCTCTATGCAAAGCTATTCCACCAATTAATTGTACATCATAATGTACCATATCCCATGTTACTTCTTTACCTGCAGCATCCCATTTGTTTAACCAAATAGCATTTTCACCTTTAATAGAAATATATGCTTTCTCAGAAGAAAGGTTCATGTCAAAAGATGATGCTTTTACCATGATTTCAGAATTTTCTTTGAATCTTTTAGCAGTTTCTTTTACAACTGCAAATGCTTCAGGAAGCATTTCATTTAACATCTCATCTACTTTTGAATTTGATGTTTCTAAAACAGAATCAATTTCTTGAAATAACTCATCTTTTTCATCAATGTTATTTGAAGAATCTATTCTATTTTTTAATTCTAAAACTTTTTCATTAAAAGGAGTTCTAACTAATTGAATTTTATCTTTGAATTCAATAGTTTTATTTCTAAGCTCATCATGGTTAAGTGATGATAGAGCACTTTCAAAACTCAAAACTTCTTTTACTATACCATCAACTTCTTTTAAATCTTTTTTTGATTTACTTCCTACAAAAACATTAAGTATAGAGTTTATTAAGCTCATAAGATTTTTATATTTAAGTCAAATTTAAGTAAAAAAAAAGCCTCGAAAGAGACTTTAGTTAAGTTTTTGAAACATCTAATATTCATCTTCGTTCCATAGATAATCTTCATCAGTTGGGTAATCAGGCCAAATTTCTAAAATTGATTCATATGTTTCTTCTTCTTCTTCTTCAATTTCTTGTAAATTTTCGATAACTTCTAATGGAGATCCAGTTCTAATAGCGAAATCAATTAATTCGTCTTTATTTGCAGGCCACGGAGCATCACTTAAATAGGAGGCTAATTCTAATGTCCAATACATATTTTTAAATTATATTATTTGCAAAAATAATTTTTTAAATGACTTTTGCAATATTTAAATTAAAAAATTAATATTTTTTTTTTTTTGCAAATGAAAATAATAGAATTATTATTGAAAAAAACAGGGCAAACCTATAGATAAAATCTCCATACTTTACATAAAAAGTAATATTATTTGAAATTCCTATTTTAGAATTTATAATTCCGCTTGTGTTATAGTTAAGTTGCTGAATAATTTCTCCTTTTTTATTAATTATTGCTGAAACTCCAGTATTTGCACTTCTTGCTATACTTCTTCGTGTTTCTATAGCTCTGATTTTAGCATAACTAAGATGTTGTTGGAACCCTTGAGATTCTTTCCACCAACCATCATTTGTTATTATAGCAAGCATTTGAGCTCCATTTCTAACATATTCTGTTACATACTCACCATAAACTGATTCATAGCAAATAATTGGTGCAACTTTGATTCCGTTATTTAATGTATGTGCTATTCGATTTTCTTGAATCCCTCTACTCATAACACTTCCTCCAAGGTTTAATAGCGCGTTTCCTAATATAGGTTCAAGAAATTCTTTGTAGGGCATATTTTCAACTCCTACAACAAGTTTAGATTTATGATATATTTGAGGCTCCGACAGATTAGATGATAAAAAACTACTATTGTATAAATCTACCCATATGCTGTCCTTAACATAATTTGAAGTTTTGCTTTTTGATTTATAAGAATTATAAATTTTATAAAACTGAATCCCTGAAAGTAATTGAGCTTCGTTTTTATTTTTCAAATAATCATTTAGAATTAAATAGAATGTACTGTTTTTGAATTGATCAATTTGGAAACCTGGACTTTCAGAAAAATATGTTTCAGGTGCTATAATTAAATTTCCTGTAGCACCATTGTTGTTGATCATGTTTTTAAAATCCTTTAATATGGACAAATTTGTTCTCCCATATTTTTCTGTGTAAGGATCTATATTTGGTTGAATTATAGAAATATCAATATATTTTTTTTCATTGCTAATAGTACTATAGATTAATAAAGATGCTATAATAGGAATCGATATAAATAAAAGTGAAATAGCAATGGAATTAATATTAATCTTTTTATTTATTATCCAAAATTTAAAAGCCTTTAGAAACATCAGGTTGACAATTAATACCCATAAAGTACCCCCAAATGATCCGGTGAATTCATACCATTGGATTAAATAGTGACTTTCGGAGAATACATTGCCTAAATTCAGCCAAGGCCATGAGAAATCCCACAATAAATGAAACTTTTCAAAAACAATCCAGATAGAAATGAAATAGGCAAGACCTAGTTTTTTATGTACTTTTCTAGATAAAAGACTATAACTTGTAAAAACTAAGGACATTAACAAGCTATTAACTAGGATTGCGAAAGTCATTCCAAATAAAGTAGAATGTATCAGCCACCAAGTTGCAATTGTATTCCAAATAAAAAATGTAATAAACGAATAAGAAAATAACTTTTTTAAAGACTTGTTCCTTAATAGTTCTTCTAAATAGAGTAGAGGAACAAAAGCTATAAAAATGAATATTACAAAACCATTAACAGGCCAAGAAAACCCTAAAAGAAGTCCAGATAAAACACTGTATAAAAGATATTTATTATTCAAAATTTTATTAAAATTTATTATGGCAAGTTAACAAAATGAAAAATTAATTAGTAATTATTAAAGTGCAATAAACTAAGTTCTTTTAAATTACTAATTTTAAAAAATGAAACTATTTTCTTTTATTCCTAATACGTTTACTTTATTAAACCTTTTTTTTGGTTGTATTGCTGTTGTTCATGGAATATACGGTGACCTTAAAAGCTTAGCTTTTTTTGTAGTCTTAGGTTTGATATGTGATTTTTTTGATGGTTTTTTTGCAAGGTTATTTAAAGTTGATTCAAAATTTGGAATTCAGCTAGATTCCTTATCAGATTTAGTGACTTTTGGAATGACTTCTTCAATTGTTATGTTAAACTTAATAGGAAATTCTAGTTTTGTTTTAAATAACTCCTCTCATTCTTTAATTAGCCTAACCCCTTACTTAGCTTTTATAATAACATTAGCTTCTTCATATAGACTTGCAAAATTTAATATTAATTCAATTAATACGGAATTTGTTGGGTTGCCAACTCCTGCAAATGCCATCTTAATAGTGTTTATTCCTGTTTTTTTTGAACAGATTAATAAATTACACTATTTAGAAAATATTTTTTTCCTAATTTCTATAATAATTATTTCTTCTTACTTGTTGGTTTGTGATTTGAAAATGTTCTCTTTAAAATTAAAGAATTTGAAATTTAAAGAAAATCGTTTAGTCTTTGTTTTTATTGCTTTGTCTATAGTGCTTTTTTTGACTTTTAAGATGGCAGCCTTTCCTCTAACAATTTTACTGTATATTTTTATTAATTTATTTAGAATTAAAATCTAAATTTTTCTTTCTGAATTCAAAATTTTGACCTAAATATAATTTTCTTACCATTTTATCTTTAGCTAAATCTTCTGGTATTCCAGCTTTCAAGATATTTCCTTCAAACATTAAATAGGTTCTATCAGTAATAGCTAATGTTTCCTGCACATTATGGTCTGTAATTAATATTCCAATATTTTTATTTTTTAAATGAGAAATAATTTTTTGAATGTCTTCAACTGCGATAGGGTCAACTCCTGCAAAGGGTTCATCCAAAAGAACAAACTTAGGATCTGTTGCCAAAGCTCTAGCTATTTCAGTTCTTCTTCTTTCACCTCCAGATAATAAATCCCCTCTATTTTTTCTAATCTTGTGTAAGTTAAATTCATCAATTAATGATTCCATTTTATTTATTTGAGCTTGTTTAGATAATGTAGTTAATTCTAAAACGCCCATTATATTATCTTCAACAGAAAGCTTCCTAAATATAGAAGCTTCTTGAGCTAAGTACCCAATTCCTTTTTGCGCCCTTAGATACATTGGAAATGTAGAAATATCTTCATCATTTAATGAGATAACTCCCCCTTCAGGCTTAATTAATCCTACAATCATATAAAATGAAGTAGTTTTACCGGCTCCATTTGGCCCAAGCAGTCCAACTATTTCACCTTGATTGACTTCAAGAGAAATTTCATTAACAACTTTCTTTCCTTTATATGACTTAAATATTCTGTTAGCTTTTAATTTCATTGAACTATAATCTAATGAGTTATATTATATTTTTTTTCTTCCTTTCTTAACACAAATTTAGAAATATATATACTAATTTGATAAAGAACAACAATTGGAATAGCCACTATAATCTGACTAGCCACATCTGGCGGAGTTATAATAGCTGATAAAATTAGAACAATAACAAGTGCAAATTTTCTATACTTTTTCATTATTTCTGGTGTAACTAAACCTATTTTAGTTAGAAAATAAATTATAATAGGTAGCTCAAATATTAGTCCAGAAGCTAATACAGCGGCCCTAATTAAACCAACATAACTGTCTAGGTCAAAGTCATTGAATATTTCTTTACTCACGCTATAAGAGCCTAAAAAATTAATTGAAAGTGGAGTAACTATATAATATCCAAAAAGAACTCCAATAAAAAATAAAATCGAAGAAATAAATATAAAACCTTTAGCACTATTCTTTTCTTTATCATATAACCCAGGGCTGATAAAGCTCCAGAACTGATATATAACATATGGAAAAGAAATTATAAACCCAGCAGTTATTGACATCCAAATATGAGCCGAAAACTGTCCAGACATTGTTCTGCTTTGAATCCTAAAAGGCATTTCATTAATGCAAAAACTATCGTCCAATCCGAGTTTATTAGACAATGAACAAAGCAAGTCATATGTAAAAAAATCTACATTTTTTGGTCCAAAAAGAATTTGATCAAAAATAAAATCTTTGGCTAGAAAAGCTATAGAACCTGCTACAAGAATTGCAAAAACAGATCTTATTAAGTGCCATCTTAAATCCTCAAGATGATCTAAAAAAGACATTTCATCTACTTTAGTTGTTTTCATTAAGACAATCCTTCGTTAAGTATATTATGTAAATGAATAATTCCTAAGTAAATATCATTGTCTTCAATAATTAGTTGAGTTATTTTATTTTTATTCATTATTTGTAATGCCTCTGATGCTAAAATATCTGAATTTATGGTTTTAGGTGATTTAGACATAAATTCTTTGGCAGAAATTAAATTCATATCTCTTCCTGATGAAAAAAATCTTCTTAAATCTCCATCAGTTATTATTCCTATTGCTTTATTGTCTTTAACTATAGCAGTAGCACCAAGCATTTTCTTTGAAATCTCATTAATTATAGTTTTTAAATTTGCATTTTCTTTTACTTCTGGCTTTTCATTTTTAAAAATAATTTCTTTTACTTTTAAGTTTAACTCTTTACCTAAAGAACCGCCAGGATGATATTTTGCAAAATCACTTTTTTTAAATCCACTTAATTCTGAAAGACATATAGCTAATGCATCACCAATAACTAATTGAGCAGTAGTGCTTGTAGTAGGAGCTAAATTATTTGGACAGGCTTCTTTACTAACAAAACTTTTTAGAAAAAAATCAGAATTCATTCCTAAAAAAGAATTTTTATCTGAAGATATAGCGATTAATTTAACATGAGTTTTTTTTAAAAAAGGAACTAAGTTTTTAATTTCAGCTGTGTTTCCGCTTTTAGAAATCAAGATTATAATATCATCTTTTTGAACAACTCCTAAATCTCCATGTATAGCCTCACCAGCATGCATGAAAATTGCTGGTGTTCCAGTAGAATTAAAAGTTGCTGCAATTTTTTTCCCAATAATAGCACTTTTTCCAACACCACTAACAATCACTCTTCCTTTAATACAGTGTATAGCGTTAACTGAATTCTCGAACTCCTTATTTATAAATTTTGATAAGTTTAAAATTGCATCACCTTGATTTTTTATACTTTGTTTAGCTGTATTTAATATGTCAAATTTTGAATTCAAAATAATTTTTTAAACAATGTTTTAATGGTATATTGTATGTAACAAATATACACAATACCTTGTTAAAGACATTAAATGGCTTTAGAATTTGATTTAAAAAAAGAATTGAAAACCATATTTGGGTTTTCTTCCTTTAAAGGTGAACAAGAAGAAATAATAAATTCAGTTTTAAAGAAAAAAAGTATAATGGTTATAATGCCAACTGGAGCAGGCAAATCATTATGTTTTCAATTACCAGCATTATTATCTAAAGGCACAGCACTTGTAGTCTCTCCTTTAATAGCCTTAATGAAAAATCAAGTTGATGTGGTTAGAGGGATTTCTTCAAATGATGGTATTGCACATGTTTTAAACTCCTCCCTTAACAATACTGAAATTCAAAATGTTAAAAAGGATATTAATGATGGAGTTACAAAATTATTATATGTAGCTCCAGAATCTTTAGCTAAACAAGATTATATTGATTTTTTAAGCCAATCAGACATTTCTTTTTTAGCTGTAGATGAAGCTCATTGTATTTCTGAATGGGGTCATGATTTTAGACCTGAATATAGAAACTTAAATGCAATTTTAAATAAAATAAAGAATGATGTTCCGGTAATAGCTTTGACTGCTACAGCGACACCTAAAGTTCAAGATGATATAATTAAAAACTTAGACATGAAGGAAGCTTTTCTTTTTAAATCTTCTTTTAACAGACCTAACCTTTTTTATGAAGTTAGACAAAAAACATCCAATCTAAATAGAGATATTATATCATTTATAAAGGAGAGAGATGGTAAGTCTGGTATTATCTATTGTTTATCTAGAAAAGGTGTAAATGAACTTGCTCAAGTTTTACAGGTTAACGGAATAAATGCACTTCCTTACCATGCAGGTCTTGACTCTAAAACTAGAGTGAAAAATCAAGATATGTTTTTAATGGAAGAATGTGATGTAATTGTTGCTACAATTGCTTTTGGAATGGGGATAGATAAACCAGATGTGAGATTTGTAATTCATCATGATATTCCAAAAAGTTTGGAGAGTTATTACCAAGAAACAGGTAGGGCAGGTAGAGATGGCGGAGAAGGTTATTGTTTGGCTTTTTATTCATTTAAAGACATTGAAAAATTAGAAAAATTTATGTCTGGAAAGCCTTTAGCCGAACAAGAACAAAACTATTCTTTATTAGATGAAATGGCTGCTTATGCAGAAACATCTATGTCTAGAAGGAAATTTTTGTTAAACTATTTTGGAGAAAATTTTGATGAAATAAATGGTGAAGGAGCTATGATGGATGATAATATGAAAAATCCTAAACCAAAAATAAAAGTTAATGATCAAATTATAATGATCTTAGGTTTAATTGAAAAAACTAAAGAGCAATATAGAATTAAAGAATTAGTTGGTTATCTTGTTGGAGAAGAAACAAATTTACTAAGGTCTCATAATGTTAGCAAAAACGATTTTTTTGGAATAGGTAAAAATTTTGAAAAAGTTTTTTGGCACTCATTGATAAGACATATGTTGGTAGAAAGTTTTGTTAATAAAATAGTTGAATCATATGGAATAATTAAGTTAAATGAGAAGTCAAAAAATTATTTAAAAAATCCTTTTGATTTTTATATTACGGAAAACCATAATTATCTGAAGGAAAACCCATTAGTTATTGAAAAAAATATTTCTCAAAAAAATTCTTTTGATAAGGTTTTATTTTCGATTTTACTTTCCGAAAGAAAAAAACTAGCAAAATCTAAAAGAGTTCCTCCATATGCTGTTTTCCAAGAATCTTCTATTGAAGAAATGGCAATTAAATATCCTATTTCTATTGATGAATTGAAAAATATTAATGGAGTTGGAGATGGAAAAGCTATAAAATTTGGACAGTCTTTTATTATTTTAATTAAGGATTATGTTGATGAAAATAATATAACTAGACCTGAAGATTTGATTATTAAAACTACTGGCTCTAATTCTGCCTTGAAGCTATTTATAATTCAAAGTATAGACAGAAAACTTCAGCCTAATGATATAGCTGATTCTAAAGGAATTGAGCTATCAGAATTAATTAAGGAACTCGAAACTATAGTCTTTTCAGGAACCAAGTTGAATATTAGATATATGATTGATGGGATTTTTGATGAAGACCAACAAGAAGAATTGTATGATTATTTTATTGATTCTGAGTCTGATGATATCAATTTAGCAATTGATGAGTTTGATGGAGATTATGATGAATTAGATTTAAAATTATATAGAATAAAGTTTATTAATGAGGTTTCTAATTAACATTTAAATCTTATCAATATATATTTTTTTAATTTCCCAGCTTTAGTTTAACTTGCGGCCTTTAAATTAATTAATATAGCTAAATGAAAGAAGGTATTTACGCGAAAATAAAAACTAATCAAGGTGATATTTTATTAACGTTACACTATAAAAAAACACCAGGTACTGTTGCAAATTTTGTTGGATTATCTGATGGTAAAATCGACAATTCTTTTAAATCAAAAAATGAACCATTTTATGATGGGATAAAATTTCATAGAGTAATTCCTGATTTTATGATTCAAACTGGATGTCCACAAGGGACAGGAATGGGTGACCCTGGTTATAAGTTTGATGATGAATTTCATCCTGATCTAAAGCATGATAAACCAGGTATTTTATCTATGGCAAATTCTGGAAAAGCTACAAACGGAAGTCAATTTTTTATAACTCATGTTCCAACACAATGGTTAGATAATAAACATACTGTTTTTGGAGAAGTTATTGAAGGCCAGAATGTGGTAGACAAAATCAAGCAAGATGATCAAATCAATTCTATTGAAATAATTAGAGAAGGAAGTGAAGCAAATTCTTGGAATACTTTGGAAGTATTTAATGAATTTAAGTCTCAAAAAGAAAAAGAAATTTCTGAAATAATGCAAAAAAATAAACAAATGATTGAAGAGGTTTCAAAAGGCTATTTGGAAACTGATTCAGGTTTAAGGTATACTGTTTTATCAAAAGGAAATGGTGATTCTCCTAATAAGGGTGACTTAGTAAAAGTTCACTATAAAGGACAACTTTTAGATGAAACTGTATTTGATTCTTCTTATAAAAGAAACGAGCCAATTGAATTTAAAGTTGGTATTGGACAAGTTATTCCTGGATGGGATGAAGGTATAATGCTTCTAAAGAAAGGTGATAAAGCAAGATTTGTGATTCCTTCAAATTTAGCTTATGGTGAGAGTGGAGCAGGAGGTGTTATTCCTCCTAACTCAACTCTTATCTTTGAAGTTGAATTACTTTAGTTAAACCACTTAATATTGCAACCTATACTAGGTTTCTGATTAATTGTAATTTGTTTAGATTCCAAAACACTATCGAAAACTATTCTTATGTCAGATCCAGATAAAGGAATACTATTTCCTGGTCTTGAGTCATCCAATTGCCCTCTATAAATTAATTTCTTATTACTATCAAAAACATAAAAGTCTGGAGTACATGCCGCATCATAATTTCTAGCAATTTCTTGGGTTTCATCGTATAAATAAGGAAAAGTATATTTTTCAAAAATTCCTGTTTTAGTCATTTCTTCAGGAGAATCTTCGGGATAATTTACAACATCATTGCTGGATATAGCAATAAAGTTTATTCCCATGTTTTTATAATCTTTAGATAATTGAACAATTTCTTGGTTTACATGTTTTACAAAAGGACAATGGTTACATATAAACATGATTAAAGTGCATTTATCTCCAAACAGAATATCTGAATCAATCGTTTGATTGCTTAAAGTATCATATAATTTAAAGGGTGGTGCCTCAAATCCAATAGGTACCATATTTGAAGGTGTTCTTGCCATTATTAAAATTTACTCAAATTTAATTGAATTTTCATAAATTGCTAAAAAATTTATTTATGCTAGAAATTATAAGTTTTTTTGAAAACATAACTTCATTACAAAGGTCATTAATTCTTGTTGGAGGTATAACTTTCTTTTGGTCAATTGAATCGGTAATGCCTCTATTTAAATTTAATTATAAGAAACTTAAACATGCTATTCCTAATCTTTTTTTCACTTTAACGACAATTATTGTGAATTTTTCACTAGCTTTTTTATTATTAAATTCAGCAGATTGGGTTACTGCAAATAATTTTGGAATTTTAAATCTTGTAGAAATCCCAATAATATTAAATGTTTTACTAGGTGTTTTCTTATTAGATTTAATAGGAGCTTATTTACCGCATTATGTTCAACACAAGGTTAAATTCCTTTGGAAAATACATTTAGTCCATCATTCGGATCATAATGTAGATACTACAACTGCAAATAGACATCATCCTTTTGAAAGTGTTATCCGATTTGTTTTTACATTAATTGGAGTAATAGTTTTAGGAACCTCTATTGGAATAGTGTTTTTATACCAATCTATTTCATTAATCTTATCACAATTTAATCATGCTAACATAAAACTTAATCCAAAAATTGATAAAATTATAAGTTATATAATTGTTTCTCCGGATATGCATAAAGTTCATCATCATTATGTTATGCCGTTTACTGATTCTAATTATGGAAATATTTTCTCATTTTGGGATAGGATATTTGGTACGTTTATGAAACTAGATCCATCTAAAATTATTTATGGAATAGACACTTTTTTTAATAAAAAAGATAATGAAAGTATTAAGAGTTTACTTTATAGGCCTTTTGAGAAACCTAGATCTACACTTAAATAATTTACATTAAATCAGCAAAGAAAATAGCATTCATCATTAATTTGTTTGTTCCGTACCAGAATGCTCTAAAATTTGTATTATCAGTAAATACTGCTATTTTACCTTTTTTATAATTAAAGACTGCAAATGGTCTAGAGTTTTTTATAGACTTTAAATTTTCTTTTGAAATGTATCCGCTAATGAGTGGATTGTCTGAGTATTTAATGGGATTATTGTAACTAACAGAGTCATTCTTAATATAAATATTTGTATTTCTAAACACAGACAAACTGTTCTTGTAATATCCATAATTGATGGGGTGAGACTTATCTAAAATAGTATTAAAAATAGCACCACTAGTTAATTGAGATCCATAAAAATTACCTTTATCTTTAAATTTAATATCAATTGCTGATGGTTTATTGTTATTAAAATCAATAGAAATAAATTTATTTTTATTTAACCAGTTAACAGCATTTCTAAACCCTATTAAATTTCCACCATTTTTAACCCAAGTTTTTATTTTTTCAATTATATCATTATTAAGATTATACCTTCCGTTAGATAAAATAATGGTATTATACTTTGATAGATCTTGAGAAAGTAAATTTGATTTTTTAATTTTTGTTATTGGAATTTGGTATCTAGTATCAAGTAAGTGCCAGATTTCACCTGCATCATAGCTACTGATTCCTTCTCCGACTATTAAAGCAATATTAGGTTTAGAAACTTTAACAAAATGTTTGCTTCCTAAGTCAATTCCTGATGTATTACTTGATTTATAGCCATGAAATGATATCCCAGTTTCTTTGGTTAATGAGATCAGAATTTCATTTATTTGATCAACATTTAAATCTTGATTTTGCATTGAAACAAGTAAAGTACCATAATCAAAATTTTTAGATTCAACCTTAAAGGTTTTTGTAGCTACTTTAACCCTTATTCCTTTGTTTAAAAGTTTATATAATGCCTTAGGCGTATAATAGTCATCCCAAGAAAAAAGGTAAGCATAATTATTTTCGTTGATTATTTTTCCATTGGGTTTTTCTAGTTTTAGCTCTTCTGTTTTAAGTTTAGTAGAGTAATTTGTAAACTCTAAATTAAAAGAGTGTAAAAATGACCACGCAGATATATCATAAAAAAGACTGTCTTTGAACTGTGTTCTTTCTTCAAACATAGCTTCAATTAATCTACTTTTATTTTGATTTTTTGGAATTAAAAAAGAACTTTCTTTTTTAAATTCTATATTGTTGATGGTTAGATTTTTAGAAAGAGTCTTTATTTTAATTTTATGGCTTTTTAATAATTCATAAAAATGAAATAATTTTGACTTATCTGTTTTATCGCCAATTAAATAATATTCATTATTTTTTTTCGATGAATCTTTTCTTGAGTTATTAAAAAAACTTCTTTGGTATTCTAATAATTTTTCTCTTAAAGCTTCTGCTGATTCTAGGGTTGAAAAAGAAGTTGTTAATTGATTTCGAATAGTAAAAGGAAAAGAAATTTTACCATTTTCACTATCCTGTAGATGTCCTCTAGAGCTTGCTTGTTCAAATAATATACCCACACTTCCATTAATATCTGGAAATGTTGAACCTTTTCCGTAATAGAAATCATCATAATCTTCTTCACTATAGAATAAAGAACCTATTTCACTAAGTTTTTTTTCATGAAATTTTCCAATTTCAGCAGTTATTGTTTGATTTTCTTTTGGTGTTAAGGGATTAACTCTTGTTGGAATTCCTGGTTGATAAAAAAAAGTGGAATTACTTCCCATTTCATGATGATCTGTTAAAATATTTGGGGACCATTTATGAAACGTTTTAATTCTAGCTTTTGACTCAGGAAGCTGAACAGGTAGCCAATCTCTATTCATATCAAACCAGTAATGATTTGTTCTTCCACCTGGCCAATTTTCATAAAATTCTCTATCTGAATTATCAGAGTTTAGGTACATGCTTTTGTTTGTATTAGCCCAGTGAGCAAATCTTTGTAATCCATCTGGATTAAATGATGGGTCAAGCAATATAACAGTGTTTTCTAAAGCTTTAATAATTTCAGGACTTTTAGAGGCAGCTAAATAATATGCGTAAATCATAGAAGCATTACTTCCGCTGGGTTCATTTCCATGAATTGAGTAACCTTGATAAATAACTACAGGCATATTACTTAAATCTTTTTTTGAACTATCTATAGTGTTTAGACTAAGATGTTCCCTTCTTATGAATTCTAAATTTTCGTGATTTTTTTTTGACGAAATTGTTAATAATATTAGAGGTCTTCCTTCAAATGTTGTTCCTCTATTTTCAATAGTTATTCTATCTGACGCTTCTGCTAGAGCATACATATATTGCACGAGTCTATCATGGCTTATATGAGAACTCCCTACTTCTTTATTATTTAATAAATAATCGCTAGGCTTAGGGATACTTTGATTATAAGAGTCTAAATCGTTTAAATAATAAGCTAAATCAATTTGATCTTGAGAATAAGAAATAAAACTAAATAAAATGATTAAATAGCTTGAAAATCTCATAATATTTAGGTTAAGGGTTGTTTTTAAATATCGTCAAAATCAACATCAGTGAAATTTTCTTTTTCATCTTTTTCATTAGAAATTGATTTATCCGACTTATCTGTTTCACTAGTGAATTCTTCTCTTTTAAAATCTTTCTGATGAATTTCACTTATTACTTCTAAACCTTTTTCGTCAATAATATATTTAGTCATCTCTTCAAGGAGATTTGAAAAACCTTCAAAATCTTCTTTATAAAGATATATTTTATGCTTTTTAAAGTAAAATGTTCCATCTTCATTTGTGAATTTTTTACTTTCAGAAATAGTTAAATAATAATCACCAGCCTTAGTAGATCTAACATCAAAAAAGTATGTTCTTCTACCGGCTCTAAGTATTTTCGAAAAAATATCCTCAGCATCGTTGTATTTTCTTTCTCCCATTATATAGTTTATTTAGTATTTCAAAAATGAAGAAAAAAAACAAACTCACCAAATATTAAATAATTTCTTTTTAGGATGACTGCTTTTGGTAGGATGTAGAATAATATCCATTATTATTTATTAAATCTTCATGTGAGCCAAATTCTATAATAGATCCGTTCTCAAGAATTAATATTTTATCACAATTTTTCGCAGAAGAAACTCGGTGAGTAGCAATTATTACTGTCATGTTTTTTGTAACATTACTTAAACCTGACAGAATTTTTTCTTCAGTCTCTGTATCAACAGCTGACAGACTATCATCTAAAATTAAAATCTTTGGCTTTTTAATTATAGCTCTAGCAATAGCTAGTCTTTGTTTTTGTCCTCCAGAAAGATTAACGCCTCTTTCACCGAGTAATGTTTCATATTTATCTTTAAAAGATTTAATGTCTTTTGTTAAACAAGCAGTTTCTGCTGATTCTTCAACTTCTTCCATGCTAGCATCTAATTTTCCAAATTTTATATTATTTATTATTGAATCTGAGAACAAAAAAGTAGATTGAGGGACATATCCAATGCAATCCCTTAATTCATTGATATTCATTTTTTTAATATTATTTTCGTCTAAAAGAATTTCTCCATAATTTGGATCATATACCCTACATATTAATTCAAGTAAGGTTGATTTTCCTGAACCTACATTTCCCATTAAGGCTATAGATTCTCCTCTTTTGATACTAAATGTAATGTCATTTAAAGCTTTAATTCCTGTTTCTTTAAAAGTAAGAGACACTTTATTGAAATTAATTTTTCCATCAATTATCATTTTTTTATTAGAAACATTAATAATAGAGGACTTGGTTTTAAGAAATTCATTTATTCTCTTTTGTGAAGCTTCTGCTTGCTGTACAATTGAGGTTATCCAACCTACGGTAGCAACGGGCCATGTCAACATATTAACATAAATAATGAATTCAGCTAAAACACCTAATTCTATCTCACCTTTCATATACTGATTCCCCCCTATATAAACAACTATCACGTTACTTATTCCTATCAATAAAATCATAAGCGGGAAAAACCAAGCTTGTATTTTAACTAAAGACATGTTTTTTTCTTTACTTTCAGCTGCTAGATTCATTAACTCATTGTTAATATATTTTTCAATTGTATAGGTTTTAATGATTTTAATTCCACTAAAAGATTCTTGAGTATAGGTAGTGAGTTTTGATAAAAACTCTTGAACTACTTTGCTTTTAAAATTAATTATTTTACTTATTTTATAAATTATAAATGAAAGAATTGGAAGAGGAATTAAAGTATACATAGTTAGTTTTGGAGCAACATTCACCATGTAGGTAACGACAATAATAAATAAAGATAATGTTGTGATTGCATACATAATAGCAGGTCCAATATACATTCTAACTTTACTAACATCTTCACTAATCCTATTCATTAAATCCCCGGTTCTATTATTTTTATAAAAATCAAAATTTAAAGATTGATATTTTTTATAAATTTCATTTTTTAAATCAAACTCTATAAATCTTGAAACATTTATAAGCATTTGTCTCATTATGAAAGTAAAAATTCCTGCAATGATAGCGGAGCTTACGATAAATAAGATATTGGTAAGTAATTTACTTTTAACAATTTGAATATCTAATGATGATGATTTAAAAATATAATTTTCAATAATCGTAATTGAATTTCCTATAAGATTTGGGGCAATTAACGCAAAGATTCTTGCGATAATAGTAATTAAAATACCAATTATAATTTTGGTTTTATACTTTAAAAGGTATTTATTTAAGTACTTTAATTCTAACATTAAATTGTATTGATTCAAAGATACGTTAATGACAATTCAATTCTTTGTTAAATTATTGTCTTTTTATTAAAAAATAGATTTAATTTTACACTATAATTAATTTTTCAGTTCTTTTAAATGTTAAACAGACGACAATTAAGAATCAAAGCTATGGAAGTGATCTATGCTTTTGATAAATCTATTGAAAAAGATATTGATCATCAATTAAATTACTTTTTAATTTCCAATAAGAATTTTTATAAACTTTATATTTCATCTTTATCTCTAATTAGAGAAATATATTTATTAGCTATTAAATTACATTCAAAGAATGAAAAAAAATTTTTAAAAAATAGTTCTGACATTTCTTTAAAAAAAATATGTAACAATTTTATATTTAAAAAGATATCTTTTAATCAAATTTTACTAGATAAGATTGAAAATTTAAAAATAAATTACTGGTTAGATTATCCTGAGCATTTGAATTCAATATGGAGAGCAATTGAAGATAGTGATTTAATGATTAACTACTCAAATGATTCTAAAAACACTTTTGATGAAGATAAATCATTTGTTGTTAAATTATTTAAGAAGATAATTGCTCCAAATTCTAAGCTATATGAATTTTACGAGGAGATGGAAATATCATGGGTTAATGACTATCCTTTAGTAAACACTTTAGTTTTAAACTCATTAAAAAAAATCCAAAAGAGGTCTAGAACTTCATTTATTATGACTAAACTATATAAGAATGATGAAGATGCTGAATTTGGAATTAAAATAATAAAATCTGTAATTAATAATAAAGAAATGCTTCAAGATGAGATTGCTAAAATTACTCCTAACTGGGACAATGAAAGGATTGCTCAAATTGATTTAATCCTATTACAAATGTGTTTGTCTGAATTTTTATTTTTTAATTCAATTCCTGTTAAAGTTTCTATTAATGAATATTTAGAGTTAGCAAAGGAGTATTCAAGTAGCAAAAGCAACATTTTTATAAATGGTATTATGGATACACTTTCTAAGCAACTTGATAAAGCAAAAAGAATAAATAAAAATAAAAGAGGTTTGCAATTATTCACTATTTTTGATCAGATATAAATAATAAATTATGAATAATAAAAACATTAAATTATCATTTACAACAATTTTAATTGCATTTTTCCTTGCTTTTTTTCTTACATCTTGTAAATCAGACCCCTCAAAAAAAATCAAGTCTGAAAATCTTAAATCTACAATGGAAAGAATAAGTAACAGTAATACTCTTCCTGAAATTGAATTTGACAAATCTAATCATGATTTTAAAGAAATTTCAGAAGGTGATATAGTGGAAACAGCATTTATATTTACTAACGTTGGCTCTTCAGATTTAATAATTTCAAATGCATCTGGAAGTTGTGGCTGTACTGTTCCTGAATATCCAAAAGATCAACCAATAAAGCCTGGTGAAACTGGTATTATTAAAGTAAAATTTGATTCTTCAAACAAGCCTGGTTTACAAAGAAAAACAGTAACTCTTACAACAAATACTTTACAGGGAAAACAAATGCTAAACATTAAAGCTATAGTAACACCTAAATCAAATTAATATATGGATCCAATTGCTTTATTACTATTTACTGGCGCTCTTTTCTTTCTAATGATTTTGGGGCCAATGAGAAGACAGAAAAAGGAAAAGAAATTTTTATCTCAATTAAAGAGAGGAGATAGGGTGGTTACTAAGAGTGGTCTTCATGGAAAAATAGCTGAAATAATAGATGGCAATGAAACTTGTATTTTAGAAACAATGGCGGGTAAAATTAGATGTGAAATTTCTGCAATATCTCAAGATATGAGTATTAAAATAAATAAAAAGAAATAATAAAAGTTTGTTATAATTCTAGATGTACAAGAAACTGTTAAAACCTATATTTTTTTGTTTTGATGCAGAAAAAATTCATGATTTAACAATTTTTATTTTAAAACTATTTAGCAAAATTCCCTTTTTATTCTCGATCATTAGGCTTGTGTATAACTTAAAACACCCTAAGTTAGAGACTACAGTTTTTGGTATTAAATTCCCTAATCCAGTTGGATTAGCTGCAGGATTTGACAAAAATGCTAAACTTTTTAATGAATTTTCACATTTTGGATTTGGTTTCATTGAAATTGGAACTGTCACACCATCAGAGCAGAATGGTAATCCCAAAAAAAGATTATTTAGATTAGTTGAAGATGATGCTATTATTAACCGAATGGGTTTTAATAATCTTGGAGTTGAAAAAGTAGTAGAAAGACTAAAAACCAATAAGAATATTATTATAGGAGGGAATATTGGTAAAAATAAGAGTACAGATATTAATAATTCTATTGGGGATTATTTGATTTGTTTTGAGAAGTTATTTCCATATGTGAATTACTTTGCAGTGAATGTAAGTTCGCCAAACACTGAAAACTTAAGAGATTTACAGAAAAAAAACTCACTTACTAATCTTTTAAAAGCAATTCAGAAAAAAAATAAATCTTACTCCTTACCAAAGCCAGTATTGCTAAAAATAGCTCCTGATTTAACGGAAGATCAATTAATTGATATAATCAAAGTTGTTAAAGAAACTTCTATAGATGGAATTATAGCTACTAACACAACATTATCTAGAGATAATTTGGTTTCTTCACAGGATTTGATAAATCAAAAAGGAGGATTAAGTGGTAAACCAATTTCAGATAAATCGACGGATATTATTAAGTTTTTACATAAATATAGTAATGGATCCATTCCGATAATTGGGGTTGGTGGAGTTATGAATTCCAATGATGCAATTGACAAAATTAAAGCAGGTGCTACTTTAATTCAGCTATATTCCGGTTTTGTTTATAGCGGTCCAAGTATTGTTAAGCAAATAAATGAAGCAATACTTGATTACAGATTGAATCAATAGTCGATTTTTTCTATATTTACAATTTGGAGAATATTAATAAGTATATCGCGAGATCTTTAGAAGATTATAATAAATTTTATAATCAAAGTGTATCAAATCCTGAATCTTTTTGGGAAAAAATTGCTTCTACTTTTGTTTGGAGAAAAAAATGGAATAATATTTTATCATTTGACTTTAATAAGCCAGAATTTAAATGGTTTGTTGGAGGTAAACTTAATATTTCGGAAAATTGTTTGGATAGACATTTACTTGATAGAGCTGATCAAACTGCAATTTTATTTGAACCAAATGATCCAAAAGAAAAATCTCAAGAAATTTCCTATAAAGAATTATATCAAAGAGTTTGTAAATTTTCGAATGTTTTAAAAAACAACAACATAAAAAAAGGAGATCGAGTTTGTATATATATGCCTATGGTTCCAGAATTAACTGTGGCAGTTTTGGCTTGTGCTAGAATTGGAGCTGTTCATTCTGTAGTATTTGCTGGCTTTTCTTCAACCGCTTTAGCTGCTAGAATAAATGATTCGGAATGTAAAATGTTATTAACGGCTGATGGAAGTTTTAGAGGAAACAAAACAATTGCTTTAAAAGAAATTGCAGACCAGGCATTGATAAATTGTAATACTATTGACACTACTATTGTTTTAAAAAGGACTGGTCAAAAAGTATTAATGAATTCTAATGAAAAATGGTGGCATGATGAAATATTAAAAGTTGATGAATTATGTGATGCAACTGAAATGGATTCAGAAGATATGTTATTTATCTTATATACTTCTGGCTCAACAGGGAAGCCTAAAGGAATGGTTCATTCTTGTGGAGGCTACATGGTTTATACAGCTTACACTTTTTTAAATGTATTTCAATATAACCCTGGAGATGTTTACTGGTGCACTGCTGATATTGGATGGGTTACAGGTCATAGTTACATAGTATATGGTCCATTGTTATCTGGAGCAACTTCAGTAATGTTTGAAGGCGTTCCTTCGTATCCTAATTTTGATAGGTTTTGGAAAATTTGTGAAAAGCATAAAATAACACATTTTTATACAGCTCCCACAGCTATTAGAGCATTAGCTAAACATCCTATTTCATACGTTGAGAACTCTGATTTGTCTTCATTAAAGGTTTTAGGTTCTGTAGGAGAACCAATAAATAAAGAAGCATGGAATTGGTATAATGATAATATAGGTCATAATAAATGCCCAATAGTTGACACTTGGTGGCAAACCGAAACAGGTGGAATAATGTTATCCTCATTAGCTGGAGTAACTATGCAAAAACCAACATATGCAACTAAACCTATGATTGGGATTCAACCTGTTTTATTAGACTTAGAAGGTAATGAGTTAATCGGTTCTGACAATGAAGGTGTATTAGCTATAAAATTCCCTTGGCCATCAATCGCAAGGACAATTTATGGAGATCATGATCGATATAAAAATGTATATTTTTCTACTTATCCAGGATATTATTTTCCAGGCGATGGAGCTTTGATTGATAGTAAAGGAAATTTTAGAATAACAGGCAGAGTAGATGATGTGGTAATAGTTTCTGGACATAATTTAGGTACTGCTCCAATTGAAGATGCAATTAATTTACATCCTAATGTAGCTGAAAGTGCTGTAATTGGTTTTCCACATGAAATAAAAGGTAATGCATTAAGAGCTTTCGTTATTTTAAATGATGAAAATAATTGTAAAGAAATTGTAAATGAAATTAAAAACTTAGTTTCAAAAACAATAGGCCCTATAGCTAAGCCTGATATTATTCAAATTGTTCCAGGCCTTCCTAAAACTAGAAGTGGAAAAATTATGAGAAGAATTTTAAGAAAAATTGCCTCAAATGATATTGATAATATAGGAGATGTTTCTACTCTTCTTAATCCAGAAGTGGTAGATCTAATTATCATCGGTTCCAAAGACTTTTAATCGAAATAGCTAAAATTTTCACCAGGTTTGATAGTTAATAGAGTTTCGTAAATCAACTTTATTACATTTTCTACATCATCTCTTTGGACCATTTCTACAGTTGTATGCATATATTTTAATGGTAAGGAAATTAAAGCAGAGGCAACGCCACCATTACTATAAGCAAAAGCATCAGTATCTGTTCCTGTGACTCTAGATGAAGCATGTCTTTGAAATGGAATTTTCTTCTTTTCAGCAGTTTCAATTATTCTTTCTCTAAATTTATTTTGAATTGCAGGTGCATATGAAATTACTGGTCCACAACCCATAGTGTTATCTCCTTGAGATTTTTTATTAATCATTGGAGTAGATGTATCGTGACAAACATCAGTTACTATAGCTAAATCAGGTTTTATTCTTTGAGTAATCATTTCTGCTCCCCTTAATCCTATTTCTTCTTGTACAGAATTAGTTATATATAATCCAAATGGAAGTTTTTTCTTGTTTTCGTGTAATAATCTTGCAACTTCTGCAATCATAAATCCACCAGCTCTGTTATCAATAGCTCTACAAACAAATTTATCTTTATTAAGAACATGAAATTTATCTGGATAAGTAATTACACAGCCAACATGAACGCCCATTTTTAAAACTTCTTTTTTGTTTTTAGCTCCAATATCAATAAAAATAGTATCTAATTTTGGTTGTTCTTCTTTTCCAGGAGTTCTAGTGTGTATAGCTGGCCAACCAAAAACACCTTTAATTATACCATTTTTTGTATGTATATCAACCCATTTTGATGGAGCTATTTGGTGATCGCTTCCACCATTTCTAATGACATATATCAATCCGTTATCAGTAATATAATTAACATACCAAGATATTTCATCTGAATGACCTTCAATTACTACTTTGAACTTAGAATTAGGATTAATTACACCTACAGCAGTCCCATAAGTATCAGTAATAAATTCATCAACATATGGCTTTAAATAATTCATCCAAATTTTTTGACCTTCCCATTCATATCCAGTAGGAGATGGATTGTTTAAGTATTCTTCTAAAAAATTAATTGATTTCTTGTTAAGTATTTTTTTTGTTGCCATTAGTAATAAATTTCGTTTCAAAAATACACAAATACTTAAATATATTGCTGTAATTTTGAAAAATGAAATTTATATCCGTATATCTCTTTTTGTTTTTATGTTTTTTTTCATATTCACAAGAAAATAAATATCTAGATGTACTTATAATGATAAAAGGTGATTCTATTCCTTCTGAATCAATTAATTTAAAGGAAATAACTGTTTTCCCGTCAATTGAATTTAAAAACATTGAGGATAAAATAAAATACTATATTATTAAAAGGAAAACATTAAAGGTTTATCCTTATGCTATTTTGGCTTCAAAAAGATTAACGGAGTTAAATAAAAGACTTCCATTAATTAAGAATAGAGCAAGAAAAAAAAAGTATACTAAAATTGTTGAAAGATATATAGAGAAGGAGTTTTCAGATGAGTTAAAAAAACTTACTAGGACAGAAGGTCAAATATTAATTAAGTTGGTTCATAGAGAAACTGGTGAAACAGTATATAGATTGATTAAAAAATTAAGAAATGGATTTAGAGCTTTCTCTTATAGCTCTTTAGCTAAACTTTTCAATATTTCTTTAAAAGAAGCGTATGATCCTATTAATATTGTAGAAGATGTTATGATTGAAGATGTTATTAAAAGAGCATATGCTGATAAGTCAATTAAGTTGTCTTTAAAAAAGAAATAAATCAATTTTTTTTTTAATAAATTATATGAGGAAATACAATGTTATTAACAAATAATTTATTTTTTTATAATTAAAGTTTGTGGGATTCAAAAAGCAGTGTATATTTGCACTCGCATTACAAAAGTAGTAATCATAAAGTTCATTGAAAATATTGAGATAGACAGCGTAAAATTATGTTTACATAATTTAAAATTAAGTAAGACCATTTTGAGTACAATTCCATTTCGAATTCAAGTTGTTAAAATTATTTAAAGTTTTACAATGAAGAGTTTGATCCTGGCTCAGGATGAACGCTAGCGGCAGGCCTAATACATGCAAGTCGAACGGTAACATTGGTGCTTGCACCAGATGACG
>Ga0233427_10000521_pt1 | contig 49034 bp, 49 predicted proteins | sample SI_118_April2016_5_FD_179885 | JGI IMG/M metagenome (GOLD analysis project Ga0233427, IMG submission 179885) | Seawater microbial communities from Saanich Inlet, British Columbia, Canada - SI_118_April2016_100_MG | ecosystem: Environmental > Aquatic > Marine > Inlet | place: Canada: British...
GCCCCTCGGCGAGGATGTGAGGCAATTGAACATCGAGGCAAAAATATTGGGCGGGCTCAAATTTCCGGTGACGGTCGATACAATCGGTCTCTGGCGCGACGATGGCGGCATTGTCGAGGTGGGGCGACTGGAGACCCAATATGGCCCGCTCAACGTGCGCGCCAACGGCACCCTGTCCTTGGATGCGGCCATGCAGCCGGTGGGCGCCATGACCGCCAAGGCGCGCGGCTTTTTCCAGACCGTCAAGGCGCTCCGGGATGCCGGCCATATCCGTTCCCGCGATGCCGCCATGGCGCGCCTGATCCTCGGCGTTCTGGCGCGCAAACTCAAGGGCGGCGGGCCGGCGTCCATCAGCCTGCCATTGTCTATTCAAGAAAGGAAACTCTACGCCGGGCCGGTGCGCCTGATGGATATGCCGCTCATCAAATGGACGCGCCCGCCGGACGCCAGCGGGGTGCAGAAGCTGCGTTAGGCAGCCTAAGCCTGCTTGGCGTCGATGACGCCCCGGCGGATGGTGCGGGTGCGTTCGAACAGATCGAACAAGGTGTCGCCCTCGCCGCGCCGGATGGCCCGTTGCATGGCGGTCAAATCCTCGGTGAAGCGTTGCAGCATTTCCAGCACTGCGTCCTGGTTGTTCAAGAACACGTCTCGCCACATGGATGGATCAGACGCGGCGATACGCGTGAAGTCGCGAAACCCGCTGGCCGAATATTTGATCACTTCGTTGCGCAAGGTGTGCTCCAGATCGGTCGCCGTACCCACGATAGTATAGGCGATCAAATGCGGCAGGTGCGAGGTGATGGCCATCACCAGATCATGGTGTTCGGCGTCCATGATTTCAATATTGGCGCCGGTGGCGGCCCACAAATCGGCGATGGCATCGATGGCGGCCTGGTCGGTACCGGCAGCCGGCGTCAGCACGCACCAGCGGCCTTCGAACAATTCGGTAAAGCCGGATTCTGGCCCCGAATGCTCGGTGCCGGCGACCGGATGGGCGGGCACCAGATGGACGCCGTCCGGAATATGTGGCGCAAGATCGGCCAGGGCCGAGCCTTTGACTGAGCCCACGTCGCTGACGATGGCGCCAGGCTTCAGAGCGCCCTTGATGCTTTCGATGACCGTCCCGTAGGCGCCCATGGGCGTTGCGATGATGACGATATCGGCGCCGTCCACCGCTTCGGCTGCGTCCAGGGTGAAGCTGTCCGCCAGGTCCAGCTTGGCGGCGGTGTCCAGGCTGGCTTGCGTGCGCGCCGTCACCGCCACATGCTCAGCGAGGTCGCCCCGGCGGATTATACGCGCCAGAGAAGATGCGATCAGGCCGATGCCGACCAGCGCGATGCGGCCGAATTGTTTTGTGTCAGTGCTCATGGCGGCTCAACCCGTCCCGGTGTCGTTGCGGCCGGTGAATTCTTCGAGGGCAGCGACGACGGCGCGCATTTCGTCTTCCAGCCCGATCGATATGCGGAGCGCGTCGGGCAGCCCATAGCCGGCCATGCGCCGGGCGATGATGCCGCGGGACTTGAGGTGCTGGTTGGCGTCTTCGGCGCTCCGCCCGGGCTCATCGGGAAACCACACCAGCACGAAATTGCAGACAGAGTCTGGAACCTCAAGGCCTAGTTTCTTCACCTCGTCGGACGTCCATTGCCGCCATTGGATATTGTGGGCGCGGGCGTGCTCTAAAAACGCATCATCTTCGAGCGCCGCCAGCCCGGCGATTTGCGCCGGGTAGGAGACGTTGAACGGGCTTCGGGTCTTGTTGATCACGTCGGCGACCTCGTCCGGGCAATAGGCCCATCCAAGGCGCAAGCCCCCCATGCCGTATATTTTCGAAAATGTGCGCAGCATGACCACGTTGTCGCTGGCGGCGACCATCTCGGCGCCGTTGGTGTAATCATCCCGGTCGACGAATTCCGAATAGGCGCCGTCGAGAACCAGAAGCACGTGATCGGGCAACCCAGTGCGCAAGCGCACCACCTCCGATTTCGGAATATAGGTGCCCGTCGGGTTATTGGGGTTGGCGACGAACACCACTTTGGTGCGCGCGCTCACCCGCTCCAGTATGGCGTCCACATTTACGGTGATATTGGTTTCCGGCGCGACCACAAGATCGGCGCCCACCTGCTTCACATAGATGGGATACATGGCAAAGCCGTGCGCGCAGGTGATGATCTCATCGCCTGCGGCCGCATAGCAGCGGGCGATCAGACCGATCAGCTCGTCCGAGCCGGCGCCGCACATGATGTTTTGCACCGGATAGCCATATTTATCGGCGATGGCCTCGCGGATTTTGGTGCAATCCCCATCCGGGTAGCGATGAAAATTGTCGAGGGCGGCTTCCAGGACGGCACGCACTTTCGGGCTGGGCCCGAAGGCGCCTTCGTTGGAGGCCAGCTTGATAACCTTATCGAAGCCTTCAATCTCGGCCTCGCCGCCGGCGTAAGGGGCGATATCCAAAAGGCCTGGGAGCGGTGTCGGTGATGCCATGATCAGCTTTTCCCCTTGGCTTTGATAACCGATGGCGCGGCGAAACAGCCCAAGCGGAGGATCTGATTGACCGGCACTTCCAACGCGTCGGAGAGCGCATCGAAGCGGGCATCATCGGCATCGGTAAAGCCGGCCATATCAATCAGGTTAACCCAACGTTCCGGCGCCGCTGTCTCATGCCAGCGGGCGGCCAAGGCGGCGTCGATACCGGCCGCGCCCAAGGCGCTCGTTAGCCGGTTGGCGGACACCTCGCCGGCCAGATCGATGGCCGCAAGGGTGCGGTCGTTGGTCGATGGGTCAGGCGCCATCATGGCGATCACCAGCGCCGTCTCTCCATTGCCATTTTTATTGGCGCCGGCGGAACTCCAGAACGGCAGCTTGGCGATGATTTGCGGCGCATCACCGCCGCCGGCCGCCTTGGGCTGAACCAGAAGATGCTGCCACCAGGGATCGGTGTCTTCCGGGTCCGGCAGCGGCAGGATGCCGAGGGCGTCTTCGCCGCCGGCGACCGATTCCAGCACCCGGCGCGGCGTGGCGCAGCCATGGTACGTGCCGCCGGCGCCGAAATGATCGCGGGCCTGATCCCATAATAAAGAACCGCCATCCTGGGTTAGAACGGCGGTCGAATAGGCGCCCTGGCTGGCCAGGGAGGCTGAGAAAATTTCCCGCCATATGCGCAGCATTGAGCGCTCCGGGAAGCCGCCTTTGTTGGCGGCCAGCAGGGACCGCAAAATATCGGCTTCCCTTCCGGGGCGCAATTTGACGTCATCGCCCGCCTTGGCCAGGCGCACGCGGCCACTGACCGCATCGCGGCGGGCCAGCAGCTGCAGCAGCTCCAAATCGATGGCGTCGATCTCATCTCTGAGTTTTGTAAGCTCGGCTTCGGACATTTTGTGTGACTTAAGTTACCTTCAGGAAGGCGAAGTGATAATGCCCGGCACCCTTAAAATCAAAGAAAAGATTGACTTGGGGGCCCTCGATTCTTAGCTATGGATGTCATCCGAAGCGGGCCGGGACCCTGGCCGAAGCGAAATCGGGTGGCTTCTAAAACGCCAGAATGGGATATAACGGTTACGATGACCGCGCCGCCTGATCAAACGGTCGCAACGTTGGCCAATGGACCCGGGTCCACTGAGAGCACCAGATTGGGGCTGACGGCGCCCTTGCGCCTGGACTGCGGCGTCGAATTTTCCGATTTTCCCGTGGCTTATCAGACCTATGGTGCGTTGAACGCCGACAAATCCAACGCCGTTCTTATCTGCCACGCTCTTTCCGGCGATCAATATGTCGGCGATACCCACCCCGATACCGGCAAGCCGGGATGGTGGAGTTTGATGGTCGGGCCCGGCAAACTGTTGGACAGCAACCGCTATTTCATTATTTGCGTCAATATTCTAGGCGGCTGTATGGGCACCATCGGGCCGAAAGAGATCAACTCTGATACGGGCAAGCCCTGGGGGCTGGATTTCCCGGTGATCACCGTCGCCGACATGGTACGCGCCCAAGCGCTGCTCCTCGACCATCTTGAGATCGAGCAATTGTTCTGCGTCATCGGCGGTTCCATGGGCGGCATGCAGGTTCTGGAATGGGCGGCGCTTTATCCCGAACGGGTGCGCACCGCGGTGCCGATCGCCGCCGCGCCCTATCATTCGGCGCAGAACATCGCCTTTCACGAGGTTGGCCGCCAAGCGATCATGGCCGATCCCGATTGGCGCGGCGGCAATTATCTGTCCGAAGGCACCAACCCTAACCGGGGACTGGCCATCGCCCGCATGGTGGCGCATATCACCTATTTGTCGGAACCGGCCCTGCACAATAAATTCGGGCGCCGGCTTCAGGACCGGGACGCGGTAACCTTCGGCTTCGATGCGGATTTCCAGGTGGAAAGCTATTTGCGCCACCAGGGCAGCACCTTCGTCGACCGTTTCGATGCCAACTCTTATCTCTATATCACCCGGGCAATGGATTATTTCGATCTGGCGGAACGCTATGGCGGCGTGCTGGCCGAAGCGTTCCTGGGCTGCGAGACGCGCTTTTGCGTCATCTCGTTCACGTCCGACTGGCTGTATCCGACATCGGAAAGCCGCCGCATTGTGCATGCCCTCAATGCCGCTGCCGCCAATGTCAGCTTCGCCGAGATCGAATCCGACAAGGGCCATGATGCGTTCCTGCTGGAAGAGCCGGAATTCTGGAGCGTATTGTCCGGCTTCCTGAACGGCGCCCGCGAGCATTTCGGCCTCGATTTCGGAAATGGGGACTGAGCCGATCATGGACGCTTTACACCAACGCACCAACCTTCGCGGCGATCTGCAGATCGTTGCCGATATGGTGCAGCCGGGCGGCCGGCTTTTGGACGTCGGTTGCGGCGACGGCGCCCTGTTGGACCATCTGATCCACGAAAAAGGCGTCGATGGGCGCGGCATTGAATTATCCATGCAAGGGGTGAATGCCTGCGTCTCGCACGGCCTTTCGGTGATTCAAGGTGACGCCGACACCGATCTCAACGATTATCCCGATGGTGCCTTTGACTATGTGGTTCTGTCGCAGACCCTGCAGGCGACGCGGGCGCCAAGGGACGTGCTCGGCAATATGCTGCGCATTGGGCGCCGGGCCATTGTCTCGTTCCCCAATTTCGGCCATTGGCGGGTGCGGGTGTCGTTGATGTTTGGCGGGCGCATGCCGGTGACCAACGCTTTGCCCCATCATTGGTTCGACAGCCCCAATATTCATTCCTGCACGATCAAGGATTTTATCCAGCTTTGCGCCGAATTGGGCATCGTGATCGAGCGTTCGGTCGCCCTCAATCACCGGGGTGCGCGCCGGCGCATTCGCTCCAACGTGGCGTTTACCAATCTGGCCGGCGAACAGGCGGTGTTCCTGTTGACCAGGGAAACTGTCAGCTCTTGATGGCGGCGGCGTAAGTGCGCCTCGAGCGCACCGTCCCCTGCGTTGGCGTCGGCGCATAGATCTGTTTTTCCGCCTCCACCGATATCACACCGCCGAAACGGTTGAACAATCGGTGGCCCACATTTTCCCAAGCCGAGGCCGATGACAGCACCATGCGCGAGCGCGTCGGCGGGATGTAAAGCGCCCCCCGGGTCGCCAGCGGCGCGAACATGGCGTCGCGCAGCAAGTGGTTGATCTGACCGGCGGAGTAGGGGCGGCCCTGGCCAAACGGCGTACGCTCGAACCGGGCCCATAGCCCGCGCCGGTTGGGAACCACGATCAATAGGCGCCCACCGCCGCTTAATATCCGCCAAATTTCGCGCATCATCGGGCGCACCTGCTCGGCGCATTCGAGGGCGTGGATCAGCAATACCCGGTCCTGGGACAGATCCTCGATCGGCAATTCCGCCTCGTCGGCCAAATAGGTGAGGCCGGGGCCGTCTTCGGGCCAGTGCAAAACCCCTTGCGAGGCCGGCATGGCGGCGATAACGGTTTCGGCCTGACGGCGGAAACCGTCCAGATAGGGCACCGGATAGCCTAGCCCGAGCATGCGCATGCCGGTGCAGTCGGGCCAGACCGAACGGATATGCTGGCCCACCAGACGCTCGGTCACGGCGCCGATGGGGCTTGTGTAATAATTCCTCAAATCAACGGCATCGGTCCACATGATGAGCCAGTTTAGCATAACCGGGCCGGGCCGCACGAGCCTGTGGTTATTGCCCGGCCAATCCATTATTATGAGCCTGGGTGAGCGTTGAAAAATGTCATTGATGATACCAGGCTCCGGTAACGACGGGCGCGTGGCGGCCTATGGTCCCGCGATGTTCGGCGCTGGCGTATCGGCGGGCGCCGCCGCGTCCATATCGGAAACCGCATTTGGCGGTGCCATGGAGGCTGGCCTATCAGGCGGTGGCGCTGGCCCGGGCGCTGCATGGCCGCGCATGACGGGCACATCCGAAGAGACCGGGCCGGCGACCGGCAAGCCCAAATTTCAGGCCTTTATGTCGGCCTTTCATGCGCAGCTTATTTTTCAACAAACGGCGTCGTTCAAGCCCACCAAAGCGGTGGCGTTGGCCACCATGGTGGCCGATACCTACCAGAAAATCATGACGGCGACGCGCCCCGATGGCCTTGCCCAGGCGGTGCCGGCGAGTCAAAACGTGATCGATGGGCCGGGGGTGAACTTTCTGGCTTGAAAGCCTGAAGCTGCACGCTAGTCCATTTCCCGGACCAGCCGGAAACCGATGAAATAGCTGATGATGCGCACATCGTTGCGCACCCGGGATGACGAGCGCGATACCTTTGGCAGATAATACCAGGCGCCCGACTTGACCACCCGGCTTTTGCAATCGCCGTCGATGCGCCCGGTGCCGTCGCCGGGGGCATTGACGTGAGATGTGTTCCAGCAGTCGGAGGTGATCTCCAGCACGTTGCCGTGCATATCATAAATACCCCAGGGATTTGCCTCGAACCGGCCCACCGGCGCGGTTTTTTGGCCACTCCAGTGGGTGCCGCATTTCCGGCAGTTGGCGGCGCCGGCGCGCATCTGATCGCCCCACCAATATCCCGAACTGGTGCCGGCGCGGGCCGCGTATTCCCATTCCGCCTCGGTCGGTAAACGGTAACGGGCGCCGGATTTTTTCGAGAGCCAGGCGGCATATTCGGCGATATCGCCGATCAGAACATTCATCACCGGCCGCTTGCCGCGCCCCCAGCCCCTGTCGAACGGTTTTTTCTTGCATCCGCCGGCGGCAAAGCAGGCATCGAACTCACTGAAAGTAACTTCGAAGCGGCCAATGGCCAGCGGCTTGGGGATGCGCACCCGGTGCTGCGGCAATTCCCGCTTGCGCCCTTTTTTCGAGCCCATGATGAACTTGCCGGCGGGGATGACGACCATTTCGGGGCAAAGCGGGCAGTCGCGGAACTCATCGCCGGGCTGTAGCCCGCCGGAATTCTCCGCCGCCGCCGCCGGCCCCATCCAAGCCAGCATCGCCACCAAAAGTGCGGCGAATACGGTGTAGAGGCCAAAGCGGCGATGTGGTCCAGGCATATAATATTACCCGCGTTTTTTTGGCGCCCCAATCGGGCCTTATTCGACCGTCCAGGTTGATCCGGCGCGCAACAAATCATTCATGCTCGCCTTCGGCTGGGCGGCGATGGCTTCGTCGAGCTGATGATAGACGCCTTCGTCATAGGTCGGGCCAGGCTCGCAATAAAGGACGCCGACAGCCACCGGAAATTCGGGCGATTCCATGGAGGCCAGCAAGTGGGCCATCATCTTGTTGGTCTCATCATGGACCAGGATGTCTTTTTCCTCGATGCCGCCGGCGCCGACGGTCACCACCTCGACCTCCATGCGGCCGGGCTTGAGGCGGATGCCCTTGGTGCGGTCCTTGCCGAACAAAAGCGGCTTGCCGTGTTCCACGGCGATTTGCTTTTCCTCAACCATAGATTTTTGTGTGAAGTCGGCATAGATGCCGTCGGCATAGACAATGCAGTTCTGCAACACCTCGACGAACGAGGCGCCCTTATGTTTCTTGGCGCGCATGAACAATTGCGGCAGCTGTTTGAGCTGCGAATCGATGCCGCGGGCAACGAAGCGGGCGCCGCAGCCGATGGCAAACTCGGTCGGTGATACCGGCGCATCAATGGAGCCAGCCGGGGTCGAGGGCGAGCGCGTGCCGACGCGGCTGGTCGGCGAATACTGGCCCTTGGTTAGGCCATAGATTTCGTTGTTGAACAGGATATATTGCAGATCAACATTGCGCCGCAATACATGCATCAGATGGTTGCCGCCGATGGACAGCGAATCGCCATCGCCGGAAATAACCCAGATATCCAACTCCGGGTTGGCGATCTTGGTGCCGGTCGCGATTGCCGCGGCGCGGCCGTGGATGGTGTGGAAGCCATAGGTGGACATGTAATAGGGAAACCGCGCGGCGCAGCCGATGCCGGAAATAAACACCGTCTTTTCCAGCGGCGCCTGCATCTCCGCCAGCGCCGACTGCATGGCGCGGACAATGGCGTAATCGCCGCAGCCGGGGCACCAGCGCACTTCCTGATCGGATGCATAATCCTTGGGCGTTAGTTTTTCGGGCCGCGTGGTCACGTTCATTTTTTTGTCTCCAAGCGGTCACGGATGGCGTCCTCGATCTCGGTGACCTTAAACGGCATACCAGATACCTTGCTCAAGCTCTCGGCAGGAACCAGGTATTGGTCGCGCAAAACGGTGGTCAATTGGCCGGTATTCATTTCCGGCACCAGAATTTTATCATAGCCGCGCAATAGATCGCCCAAATTTGGCGGCAAGGGCCAGATATGACGCAAATGGATGTGCGACACCTTGGCTTTCTGGGTGCGCAATAACTGCACAGCGCGGTTTATGGGGCCGTAGGTGGAGCCCCAGCCGACAACCGCGATGCCGCCCTTGTCGTCACCAAGGGCCACATCCTGGTCCGGGATGAATTTGGCGATACCATCGATCTTTTCTTTGCGAAGATCGGTCATCACTTGATGGTTCTCGGCATCGTAGGAGATGTTTCCGGTGGTGCTGGATTTCTCAATGCCGCCGATGCGGTGCTCCAGCCCCGGTGTGCCCGGTATGGCCCATGCGCGCGCCAGGGTTTTTTCATCGCGCATAAACGGATGGAACCCCTCGACATCAGTGTGGAAATGGACCGGGAATTTATCGTAAGCGTCCACATCGGGGATTTTCCAGGGCTCTGACGCGTTCGCGATATAGCCGTCCGCGAGCACCATGACCGGGGTCATGAACTGGGTCGCTAGACGCACCGCTTCGATGGCGACATCGAAACTGTCGGACGGCGAGCGCGCCGCCAGTACCACCAGCGGCGCATCGGCGTTGCGGCCATAGACGGCCTGATAGAGATCCGATTGTTCGGTCTTGGTGGGCAGGCCAGTGGACGGGCCGGCGCGCTGCACGTTGATGATAATCAGCGGCAGCTCGACCGAAATGGCCAACCCGATAGCCTCCATCTTCAAGGCAATGCCGGGGCCGGAGGATGCCGTGACACCCAAATTGCCGGCATAGGCGGCGCCGATAGCGGCGCCGGCGGCGGCGATCTCGTCCTCAGCCTGGAAGGTGGTTACATCGAACTGCTTCATCTTGGAAAGGGTATGCAGGATCGCCGAGGCCGGGGTGATCGGATAGCCGGCGAAGGTGGTTCGAAGCCCGGCAAAGCCGGCGCCGGCGATGATGCCCCAGGACAACGCTTCGATCCCGGTGACGGTGCGGTAGAGGCCTGGCGCGATCTTGGCGGGCGCCACCGAATAGGCATGTACTTTGCCCGCCGACACTTCCATGGTTTCGCCGTAGGCATGGCCGGCATTGATAGCGGCGATGTTGGAATCCGCAATTTCCTTACGGTCGGCAAAACGCTGATTGAGCCAGGCCGCCGATGGATCGCGGTCTCGGTCATAGATCCAATAGACCAAGCCTAGCGACCACATGTTTTTGCAGCGCGCCGCCTCTTTTTGCGACAGGCCGTGCGGCTTGACCGCTTCCAGGGTCAGCGCCGTGATATCGACGGCGACCACCTGATAGCCATCTAGCGTACCGTCATCGACCGGATTGGCATCGAAGCCGGCTTTTTTGAGGTTGCGGTCGGTGAAGGCGCCGGTGTCGGCGATGATCATGCCGCCGGAAACCAGATCGCCGAGATTGACCTTCAACGCCGCCGGGTTCAACACCACCAGCACGTCTGGGGCATCGCCGGCGGTCTTGATGTCGCGGGAGCCGAAATGAATTTGAAAGGCCGAGACACCGAAAGTGGTGCCGGCGGGCGCCCTGATCTCGGCCGGGAAATCGGGAAACGTCGCCAGATCGTTTCCGGCCAGCGCCGTGGTCAGTGTAAATTGGCTGCCGGTGATTTGAATGCCGTCACCGGAATCACCGGCAAAGCGGATCACCACATCATCTACTTCTTCGCGCCGGGCCTTGCTCATTCCGGCTGCCTGACTGCCCTCCATGCTCGCATACTCCTCGCTCAGCTCTTACCTGATTTGTGACCAGACAGGAGCTGAATGTCTAAGTGCTTGCCAAGTTTTAAAGGCTTGGCGCAAGGCACATTTCACTACGGTTATTTCGGAAAATCTCTAAAATTAAGCTCCAGATTCGGTGGCTGAAACTGCAAAATTCATAACACAGACTATGGTGGCCCGCAAACCGTCTATCACAAGAATTTTCCAGGGAGAAAATACGCCTAAAATTTTAAAAAATAACGGTTTTTTGCCAAAAAACCGATTTCTCCCAGGCTATTTCCGTCTCACCAAAAGCGGCGCGAATTCGTCTACAATCATGGCGTATATTTCGCGCTTGAACGCCACCACGTTGGCAACCAGATCGCCGGCGTCCATCCATTGCCAGCCATCGAATTCCGGGTGGGCGACGCCGGCTGGGTTGATCTCGTCGTCGGTGCCCAGAAAACGCAAGGCAAACCATTTCTGCCTCTGCCCCCGGTAGCGCCCTTGCCATATCTTGCCGATCATCTCGTTGGGCAGATCGTAGCGTACCCACTCGGCGGCCTCGCCAATGATGCGGGCACTGGAAGTGCCGGTCTCTTCTTCAAGCTCGCGCAATGCCGCCTCGGCGGGTTCCTCGCCTGCATCGATGCCGCCCTGGGGCATTTGCCAGGCGTCGGCCTCTGCGCCGATGCGCCGGCCAACCAAAACCTTGCCCGCGTCGTTGATCAGGAAGATACCGACGCAGGGCCGATAGGGAAGCTCCGAGGCTTGAACGGGACCCATGGGCTAGAGCGGTAAGCCGCGCGGTATCATTTCTTGGTCTCCTCCGCGTCGGCCGGCTTTTTTGGCGCACCATCGATGCGCACCACGGCGGACACCGGCGCTAGGGCCAACTCCTTGAAGTCCAGCGACTTCGCCCATTCGGCCAGACGCCGGATGGTAACCGGATAGGGCTCGGCAACGCCGACCGCGGATTTTCGGGCGCGCGCCTGTTTTTCCAGTTGTATCAGGCGGCCGTTGATGGCGGCGGCGGATGGGGTCTCGTCAAGGGTAAGGGCGACACTGGTTCGGGGCAGGGCCAAGGATTTGGCTACCTTGAGGCTGAGCCCGCCCTTGGGGATGCCGTTGTCCACATAGAGGAGCCCGCGTTTTGCCAACTCGCCGAGGACCGGGGTCAAAGCCTGCTCGGAGGCCGCGAATTTTGATCCCATGACCTGGAAGACGCCGACAAATCCCGGCGCCAGACCCAGCAGGCGTTGCAGGCGGTTTATGTTATCGGCGGCTTCCAACTCGGTCAGCATAGCCATCGGACCCGGATCGGAGACCGGGAAGTCGTTGGGCTCCATGGGCAAGTCGATCAGCGTCTCGTGCCCCGCCGAGCGCGCCATCCCCATCCAGTCGCCAATATTTGTGGTGTAGGGGCTGAAGGCCAGGGTGACGCCGCCGGGCAATTGATTGATGGCAGCCAGGGTGGCGGCGCGGCTGAGCCCGATACCGCGCAGGATAATTGCGATGCGCGGACGTTTGACGTCCTTGTTGAAGGGGCGCGAATATTCCTGCCAGGGAGAGCCGCCGCGCGATGTTTTTTTCGGCAGCAGCCCGGTCGCGGTACTTTCGACCATTTCCGAATTGACGCCCTTCAAGGATTTGCCGCGCGGCTGCAATGCAATACCGCGAAACGCGACCGCCGTTACCGACGGTGTGATCACGCCCTTGCCGGGGGTGCGGCGGACGCCGGTGGACGCCGGTTTGGCCGGCTCCCGGGGCGCTTCTTCGGCGCCATGGCCGGCGGCTGCCCTAGGCGGTGCGGCGGCCTGTTCCGGCGCGCCGCCCGCCGCCGCCTTGGGTGCGTGCTCGCCCGCAGGCTTGGGAGCGGGACCGCTCTCATTTCCTGGGGCGTGCCCGCCTGTGGCTGGCGGGGTCAAGCCGGGTTTTGGGTCGGGCCGGGCTTTCAGCTTTTTCCGTACGCCGCCTTTGCGGGCGCCGAATTTTGGCTTGCTTTCGTCGGTGATCTTCAGCCGCCGCTTGGGCGGAATGGCCATGGTGACCAGGGGTATGTTTGGATCGGCATTGGTTGCATGATTGGTTTCGCCGCCGCCGCTATCATCGCCTCCGCCCATGAGCATCATCGCTCCGCCGGCGGCCCCGCCAAGCACGACAATAGCCGCCGCCACGATGATGATTATTTTCTTCTTGCCGCCTCCGCCTCCGCCCTCTTCGTCGTCATCGTCGAAGTCGTCGTCGAAGTCGTCGTCGAAGTCGCCGCCGAAATCATCGTCATCGGAATCATCATCGTCGTCATCATCGTCATCGTCGGCGTCATCATCATCATCATCATCGCCGTCGAAGTCGTCGCCGGAGTCTGCATCGTCGCCGTCTTCGCCGACCAACGCGTCGCCGTCCAGCGCCTCGTCGTCCAGCTCGTCGTCGGCCTCATCATCCGCCATCAGCGTTAGTCCGAACTAGCCTTTTAACCGTTTGGTGAAAAGATCGACGCCGCGCAACAGATCCAGGGCCCGTTGTAGCTGGAAATCCAGTGGCGTATCTTGGTCCCGGGCCTTGCCGGGATCGGTCTTGTTGTCCGATTTGCCGGCACCGTTGTTGTTGCGCTGGTCGAGGGCGCCGCGCAAATCCGATTCGCGGCTTTGCCGGCGGCTCGACTGAATGGCTTCGATGCGCGCCTGTTGAACCGCGATATCAGGCTTGATGCCGACCTTCTGGATGGACTTGCCCGACGGCGTGAAATAGAGCGCCGTGGTCAGACGCATGGCGCCGTGCGGTCCCAGCGGTAGGATGGTCTGCACCGATCCCTTGCCGAAGGATTGCGAGCCGAGGATGATCGCCCTTTTGTGGTCCTGCAAGGCGCCGGCGACGATTTCAGAGGCGCTCGCCGAGCCGCCGTTTATCAGCACGATCAGGGGCTTGCCGTCGGCCAGGTCGCCCGGTTTGGCGTTGAAGCGCTGATGGCTTTCCTTGTTGCGCGGGCGCGTCGACACAATCTCGCCGCGGTCAAGAAAGGCGTCCGACACCGCTACCGCCTGATCCAGCAGCCCGCCCGGATTGTTGCGCAAATCCAGGATCACGCCCTTGAATTTATCGCCGGCCTTCTTTTTCATTTTCTTCATGGCTCGCTTGAGGCCGTCATTGGTCGGCTGGCTGAACGAGGAAATACGCACATAGGCGATATCGCCTTCCAGGTGCGAGCGCACCGTGCGCAGCGGGATGATGGCGCGCGTGATGTTGACGTCGAAGGCCGGCTTCTTGGCGCGGCGGACGGTCAATTTAATATCGGTGCCGACCTTGCCGCGCATCAATTCGACCGATTGCGCCAGGGTCAGGCCGAGCACGCGCTTGCCGTCCAGATGGGTGATCAGGTCGCCCGGTTGCAGACCGGAGCGGTGCGCCGGCGTATCATCGATGGGCGAGACCACCTTGATCAAGCCGTTCTCCATGGTGACTTCAATGCCGAGGCCGCCGAACTTGCCGCGCGTCTGCACCTGCATGTCCTTGAAGTTCTTGGCGTTCAGGAAGCTGGAATGGGGATCGAGGGAAGTCAGCATGCCGGCGATGGCTGCTTCGATCAGGTCTTCGTCGGACACCTCTTCCACATAAGAAGAGCGGACCCGCTCAAACACATCGCCAAACAGATTTAAAAGCCGGTAGGTGTCGGCTTCTTTTTTCTTTTCGGCGGCGTCGGCGGCGGCGGGAATGGTCAACAGAAACGCGGCCGCGATCACCAATGTTAAAATCGATTTTTTCATCTTCTTACCTTACCTTTTTGCGCCGTCATCCACGGCATGGGATTGATCGGCGTTCCGTTTTGCCGCAACTCGACATAAAGTTGTTCGCGTCCGGCACCCAAGTTACCCATCTTTCCGACCGGCTCGCCCGAGAGAAGTGATTGTCCGATGATGGCGTCTATACGCGCCAAGCCGGACAGAAGACTATGATATCCCTCGCTGTGTTCGATTATCAAGAGCAGCCCGTATCCCCGGAACGTTCCGGCGAAGACAACCTTGCCGTCATAGGGCGCCACAACTTGTGCCTCAGCGCGGGTGGCAACGACAAGACCCTTGCGCCGGATGCCGCGTCTGACGGCGCCGCCATAGCGGCCTTTGACGGTGCCAACCGCCGGAAAGGCCAGCCTGCCGCGTGCTTTAGATATGGGCCTGATCTCAAACGACGCAAGTGCCGCCACCCGGCTCTTTGGATCGAGGCTCAAGGGGTGGTCCGTATTTTTTTCTTTAAGTTTTTGATTTTCAATGGTTTTTTTGCGTAGGGCCGCGCGTTTCCGGCGTTCCGATTCGAGTTTTTTGAACAATTCCCGAAGGCTGCCGGCTTCCTCGGTCAGCCGCTTTAGCCGCGCCCCTTCCACCTGTCGGGCGGCCAACGTATGGCGCCGGGCGGCCTTGGTTTGGCGAAACGCCTTTTCCAGATCGCTCCGATAATCATCGATGCGGGCGGCGGCGGCGGCCAGTTTTGCGCGTTGTTCGGCGATCTGACCGCGGGTCGCGTCGAGGGCGATCAAATCTTCGCGAAGTCGGGCCGCCTGGCCTTCGACCCGGGGCAATGTGGTGCGAAGGAGAATCGCGGCGCGCACCAGATTGGCGGGCCGGTCCGGATAGGCGATGACCGCTTCCGGCGGCAGGCGCGACAATCTTTGCAAGGCGGCCAGCAAATGGGCGAACTGGCGGCGCCGCGAGGCCAGCAAGGTTTCCTTCTCTTCTTCGGCGCCGTTAAGTTCCGCGATCTCCCGTTCGAGATCGTTCATTTCGGTTTCCAGGCCCTGGATGTCTTGGGCCAGCGCGACCTTCTTGCGGTTGACGCCGGTCAGCTTCGCCCGCAACGCATCGGCTTGCTTCTTGAGCGCCTGGGATTTTTTTTTGCCCTGGTCAATGGCCCGTTCCACGTCTTGGAGCCGCTTGCCGATCCCGGCGGCCGGTTTTTCAGCGGCCAGGGCCGTCCCGCCCATCAGCGCGGGTAAGATAACAAAAAGAAATACGGCGCTAGCCGGACGCATGGGCTTTGGCCGGATCCAGCAACGATGTGCCGCTCATTTCGGTTGGCTGTGGCAGATCCATGAGCGCCAAGATGGTCGGCGAGATATCGGCGAGTACGCCGTCTTGGAGGGTGCCGGCGCCGGCCGGTGCGTTGACCAGCACCAGGGGCACCGGCGACATGGTGTGGGCGGTGTTCGGCTGGCCGGTTTCGTGGTCGTGCATGCGTTCCGCATTGCCGTGATCGGCGGTAACCAGCATGACGCCGCCCACGTCTTTGAGCGCCGCTTCCAGGCGGCCGAGGCAGGCATCGATAGTGCCGGCGGCTTGGACGGCGGCTTCGAAGATGCCGGTATGGCCGACCATATCGCCGTTGGCATAGTTGGCCACGATCAGATCAAAACGCTCCGCCTTGATCGCATCGACCAGCTTGTCGGTGACTTCAATGGCTGACATTTCCGGCTGTAGGTCATAGGTAGCGACCTTGGGTGAGGGCACCAGAATGCGCTCCTCGCCCTCGAACTGGGCTTCCTCGCCGCCGTTCAGGAAGAACGTCACATGTGCGTATTTTTCGGTCTCTGCGATGCGCAGTTGCTTTAAGCCTGCGTCCGCGACCACCTGGCCGAGGATATTGTGCAACGGCCTTTGATCGAACATGGCGCTCATGTGGGCGTTGAGCGCGCTGGAATATTCGGTCATGCCGAGGGTGGCGGCAAAATCAACGACCCGGCCCCTTGCAAAACCACCGAAGTCCGCATCCACCAGGGAGGCCAAAATCTCCCGCGCCCGGTCGGCGCGGAAATTGAACATCAGAATACCGTCGCCGTCGGCCATGCCGGTATAGTCGCCAATCACCAGAGGCTCCACAAACTCGTCGGTGACGCCGCCATCGTAGCTTCGCTGGATGGCTTCGGCGGCGGAACCTGCGCTTTCGCCGGCACCGTCCGTGAGCATGACATAGGCGCGCTCAACCCGGTCCCAATTGGTGTCCCGGTCCATGGCCCAATAACGCCCGCACACCGTCGCGGTTTGGAAGCCGGCCATATCCCTGGTCGCCGCCTCGATCTCGCCCACATAGCCAAGGGCGCTCGACGGCGGCACGTCGCGGCCATCCAGGAAGGCGTGCAAGCGGGTTTCGATGCCGGCGCTGTCCAGATAGCCGGCCAGCGCGATCAGATGCGATTGATGGGAATGGACGCCGCCCGGAGACGCCAGGCCGAGCAGGTGACAGACGCCGCCGCTGGCGCGTAATTTATCGATCAAACCTGTCAGGCCCGGGTTATCAGACAAGGAGCCATTAGCGACCGCGGCATCGATCAGCGGCAAATCCTGCATCACCACGCGCCCGGCGCCAATATTCATATGGCCCACTTCGGAGTTGCCCATCTGGCCTTCGGGCAGGCCAACATCGAGGGACGAGGCTTCGAGCCTGGCCATCGGAAAGCTGCTTCGCATACGGTCCCAATTGGGGGTGTCGCCGTGGTGAATGGCATTGTCGTCGCCGCCATCGCGCTCGCCCCAGCCATCGAGGATGCAAAGCACCGTCGGTTTCGGTCGTTTCAAGGGCTTAGGATTGTCGGTCATATACTCGCGGTCTAACGGTGATAGGGATGTTTCGTCAAGATACATTGCGCCCGGTAAAGCTGTTCGATTAGCATGACCCTTGCCAGCATATGCGGCCAGGTCATTTCGCTTAGGGACAATTTGAAGCGGGCGCGGGCTACCAGCCCAGCGGCCAGCCCGCCGGCGCCGCCGATGACAAAGGCAAACTGGGATTGGCCATCGGACATCCAGCGCTGCATCTGGGCGGCGAAAGCCTCGCTCGACAGGGACTTGCCAACCGGATCGAGGGCGATCAGCAAAGCATCAACCGGCACGGCGGCGCTCAAGAGCTCGGCCTCGCCAAGCACCATCTGCGCTTCGGGCAGTTTTTTGCGCATTTCCACTTCTTTTAAGCTGATCGGCCAGGTGAGCCGTTTGGCATAGTCTTGCCACTGCTGGGCGGCCGGGCTGGATTTCATGCGCCCGACGGCGGCGACGGTGATCTGCATCGGGCGCGTGTCCTTCAGGCCGGTTTCAAATTCAAGGTTTCGCCGCCTGCTCGGTCTCCGCCGGATCGCCCCAGATTTTTTCCAGCTCATAGAATTGCCGGACCTCAGCCTTGAACAGATTGACGATGATATCGCCGGCGTCGATCAGCACCCAGTCGCAATTGCCTAAGCCTTCGATGGGGACCGAGGCTAAGCCCTTGGCTTTCAAGGTTTCGCGGAGATGCTCTGCCATGGTGGCGATATGCCGCTGCGAGGTTCCCGTCGCAACTACCATATAGTCAGCGAAATCGGTTTTACCGGCAAGATCAATGACGTCGGCCTCAAGCGCCTTATCGTCATCCAGAGACGCCGTAACCGTTTTCAGCAATTGCGAGGGGGACGGTGGCGCCGTTTTATAACGAACGATGGGATGGTTCTCCTTTGTACATAGGTGCAGTCATATAACATTATAACCTATTGGCCGCTTCGGCGGAAATTCTTCGCCGGTACGCGCGGATTTTGGTCGCCGAGGTTGCATCCGGCGTCATGTGCAGGAACATCCATGCTGGCGCCTTCTTCAGGGCCAGCCGTTTGGCATAAATATCCGGCACTCGTTGGCGGGCAAAACGATTGGCCGCCCGCGACTTCAATGCCCGTATAGAATAAGAAGGCCTGGGGAAAATCGCAATGGGGATGAGCCGGAATATCTGCCGCCATTGCCGCCATTTGTGAATCTGGATCAGATTGTCGGCACCGATCAGAAACACAAAATGATCGCTCGGGCGCTCCTTTTTCAAGGCGCGCACGGTGTCGGCGGTAAAACTTGTTTCGTGGTCCCGTTCGAAATGGGACACGTAAATATCCGGATGATTGGCGAAGCTCTCGGCGGAGGCGAAGCGGGTCTCATAGGCAGCCATGCCGGTGGCCGGTTTCAATGGGTTTTGCGGTGACACCAGCCACCACACTTCGTCCAGATCCAGACTGCCGAGCGCCGCCAAGCTGAGATTCAAATGCCCCCGGTGGGCCGGATTGAAGGAGCCGCCGAGAAGTCCGATGCGTTTGGGATTGCTCAAGGGAATGTTCGCTTTAATACCGGATATGTCAGGGCCGGATCTGGCCCGAGCCCCGAACCACATATTTGAAGGTGGTCAACTGCTCGACGCCGACCGGCCCGCGCGCATGCATCTTGCCCGTCGAGATGCCGATCTCGGCGCCCATGCCAAACTCGCCGCCGTCGGCGAACTGGGTCGAAGTGTTGTGCATGGCAATGGCGCTGTTGACGCCGTTCAGGAAAGTTTCGGCGGCCTCGGCGTCATCGGTGACGATGGCGTCGGTGTGTTCGGAGCCATGAGTGTTGATATGACGAACCGCCTCTTCGACCCCATCCACCTGTTTGACGGCGATCACCGCGTCCAGATATTCGGCCTTCCAATCTTCGTCCTTAGCTGCGCCGATGCGGCCATCGAGGGCTTGGCTATCGGCATCACCCCTGATCTCGCAGCCGGCGCCGGTCAGCGCATCCAAGATCATCGGCAGGTGCGTTGCCGCCGCGCGCCTGTCGATCAACAATGTCTCGGTGGCGCCGCAGATGGAGGTGCGGCGCATCTTGGCATTGAGAACGATATCGCGGGCCATGTCGGGATCGGAGCCGGCGTCGATATAGGTGTGGCAGATGCCTTCTAGATGGGCGAAGACGGGCACCTTGGCTTCGGTCTGCACGCGCTCCACCAAGGACCTTCCGCCGCGCGGCACGATCACGTCGATATAATCGGTCATAGTCAGCATTTCGCCGACGGCGGCGCGGTCGGTGGTCGGCACCATCTGGATGGCGGCGGCCGGCAGGTTGGCCAGCTTCAGCCCTTCTTGCATACAAGCGAGGATCGCCGTGGAGGAATGAAAGCTTTCCGAGCCGCCGCGCAATATGGACGCGTTGCCAGATTTCAGGCACAGGCTGCCAGCATCGGCGGTGACGTTGGGCCGCGATTCGTAAATAATGCCGATGACGCCCAGGGGCACCCGCACTCGGGATATGTCGAGGCCGTTGGGCCGCTGCCAGCGGTCCATGACAAAGCCGACCGGATCATCCAGGGCGGCGATCTGGTCAATCCCGGTGGCCATCGCGTCGATACGCGCCGCGTCGAGGGCGAGGCGGTCCAACAGGGGCCCAGTGAGGCCTTTGTCGGCGCCAGCTTGCATATCTTTGGCGTTGGCTTCCAACAGCGCGGCTTCATTGGCGCGCAAGGAATTGGCGGCCTCGGTCAGGGCACGGTTTTTGGCCTCGGCGGTTGCACCGGCCAAGGTTCCGGCGGCGTCCTTGGCGGCGGCGCCAATATCCTGCATCAGGGCGGGAATGTTTTCCAAATTATCGGTCATGTTCTATGCCGCATCATCTCAAAGAATAGCCAAATCGTCCCGGTGGATCATCTCGTCCCGGCCACGGTACCCGAGTAGGGCTTCGATTTCATGTGTTTTGTGGCCCATGATTAGGCGCGCATCTTCGGCTGAATAGGCAACCAGGCCGCGCCCCAGCTCTTGGCCATCGGCGGATTTAACGGCCACCGCGTCGCCGCGCTGAAAGCCGCCCTCGATGGCGGCGACACCGGCCGGCAACAGGCTGCGCCCGCCCGCTAGCGCCTTGGCGGCGCCGTCATCGACGATCACCGCGCCAACCGGCTGCAAGGAGCCGGCGATCCAGTTCTTGCGCGCCGAATGGGGATTGGCTTGCGGGATAAACCAGGTGCCAGGGCCGTCCGCCTCGAGCGCGGCGAGCGGGCTCAACGCGCGTCCGTCGGCGATGGCCATGCGGCAGCCGGCGCCCATGCAGGCCTTGGCGGCGGCCAGTTTGGTGATCATGCCGCCGGACGAATCCGACGACGAAGACGCGCCCGCCATGGCGTCAATCGCGGGCGTGATCTCGGTGATTTCCGCCAGCATTTTGGCGCCCGCATCCAGCGTCGGATCGGACGTATAGAAGCCATCGATATCGGACAACAGGATCAACAGATCTGCCGATACCATGGCCGCCACTCGCGCTGCCAGACGGTCGTTGTCGCCGAAGCGGATTTCGTCGGTGGCGACCGTGTCATTTTCGTTGATCAGCGGCACCGCGCCGACGCCCAACAAGGTCATCAGGGTCGAGCGGGCGTTCAAATAGCGCCGCCGGTCTTCGGTGTCGGCGAGGGTCAACAGGATTTGCGCCACGGTCAGATCGTGTTCGCCCAGGCGTTCCTGATAGGCGTGCGCCAGACGCACCATGCCGGCCGCCGCCGCCGCCTGCTTTTCTTCCAGCTTCAGATTGCCGTTTTTTAAGCGCAGGTAGCGCCGCCCCAGCGCCACCGCGCCAGACGACACCAAGATCACATCCTGGCCGCGGTCCCGGAAGCGTTTGATATCGGCGGCCAATGACGCCAGCCAGTTCGTATGCAAGGCGCCATCGGCATCCACCAACAGGGCAGAGCCAATCTTGACCACCACTCGGGAAGCGGCGGTGATATCGTAGGTCTCCGAATTGCTCATGGCGTGAACACGGCGGGTTCCGCCGGCTCGGCGTTGGCGGTTCTGATCATCTTGGCGGCGCGGCGCAACACCTCTGTCACGCCGGTGCCGGCGACGCCGGACATGCAGGCAATGTCGTCCTCGGAAAGGCTTGCCGCCTCGGCCAGCGATTTCCGCTGTTTGGCCAGCAGCTCGTCATTGAGGGCATCGCACTTGTTGAGGATGACAACTTCGTCCTTGGCCGCCAGCCCTTCGCCATAGGCTTCCAATTCCCGGCGGATGGTGCGGTAATCTGCGCCTGGGTCATCGGCGGTGCCATCGACGAGATGCAGCAGCGCGCCGCAGCGTTCCACATGGCCAAGGAAGCGGTCGCCGAGCCCGGCGCCTTCGTGGGCGCCTTCGATGAGGCCCGGAATATCGGCGAGTACCAGCTCGACCTCGTCCACATAACCGACGCCCAGGTTGGGATGCAGGGTGGTGAAAGGATAGTCGCCGATTTTCGGGCGCGCCCGTGTCACGGCGGCCAGAAACGTGGATTTGCCGGCGTTTGGCAGTCCGATCAGGCCGGCGTCGGCGATCAATTTCAGGCGCAACCAGAGCCATTTTTCCTCGCCGGAAAAGCCCGGGCTGGCATGGCGCGGCGCCTGGTTGGTGGAGGATTTGTAATGGGCGTTGCCAAAGCCGCCGTCGCCGCCCTTGGCGAGCACGATGGTCTGGCCTTCCTCGGTCAGATCGGCAATCAGATGGTTCTGGTCTTCGTCGTAAATTTGCGTGCCGACGGGTAGGAGCAGAACCTTGCCATGCCCGGACCGGCCGGAGCGCATCTTGCCCATGCCGCCATGGCCGCGTTCGGCCTTGAAATGCTGCTGGTAGCGGAAATCGATGAGGGTGTTCAAATTGGCGATGCATTCTACCGTGACGTCGCCGCCGCGGCCACCATCGCCGCCGTCGGGTCCGCCATATTCCACATATTTCTCGCGCCGGAAAGCGACGCAACCGTCGCCGCCGTTACCGCTTTGTATGAAAACTTTTTGCTGATCGAGAAACTTCATCGCGCGTACCCTATCGGCGTTCGCATTTGCGTCAGCGTATCAAAAAAGGGGAATGGATGGCCATTCCCCTTAAAGACTAACGTGTCTATGGCCGGGCCGGTTATGCGGCGCCCGGCTCCACATTGACGAAGGTGCGCCCGGCAGCCTTTTTGCGAAACGAGACCTTGCCGCCTGAGAGGGCAAACAATGTATGGTCCCTGCCCATGCCGACGTTATCGCCGGGATGGAATTTGGTGCCGCGCTGGCGGACGATGATATTGCCAGCCAACACATCCTGGCCGCCATATTTCTTGACGCCGAGACGCCGGCCTTCTGTATCGCGGCCGTTGCGGGATGATCCGCCTGCTTTTTTATGGGCCATAAGCGTTGCTCCTTAATCGTCTTTCTTTGAAGGCGCCTTGGGCTTGGCCGCCGCCTTCGATTTTGCCGCTGCTTTCGGCTTCGCCGCTGCTTTGGCTTTGGCCGGGGCCTTGTCTTCGGCTTTCGGCTTCACGGCGCCCTTGCCGTTGATATCGAGAACCCGCAGCACGGTCTGTTCCTGGCGGTGCCCGTTGAGGCGCCGGTAGCCTTTGCGCTTTTTCTTCTTGAAAACGATGACCTTATCGGCGCGGCTTTGATCGAGAATCTCGCAATTGACTGCCGCCTTGGCGACGGTCGGGGCGCCGATCTCGGGTGCCTGGCCGTCTTCGCCAATCATCAGGACGTCTTCCAGCTTGATATTGCCGCCGGCTTCGCCGAGCAATTTTTCAACGAGAATAACGTCGCCGGGCGTCACGCGATACTGCTTACCGCCGGTCTTTACGACTGCGTACATTTTTTAAGTGCTTTCCGTCATACAAAAGGGCGGGTTTTTAATCATTCCCGCCGGAAGGCGCGGAAACTACCGCCTGATACCGGACCTGTCAACGCAAAATGGGTGCAAATTTGGCGAAAACGCCCACCAGCCCCGTCACCGGGTTGCAGGAATCTCGACCTTGATTTCGACGCGGCGGTTTTCAGCGCGGCCATCGGCGGTATCGTTGCCGGAGATCGGGCGGGTGTCGGCATAACCAACGGCGGAAACGCGGGCGCGGTTCAGGTTTGGATGGCGCAATAGCCGGTGGACCACGGAGACCGCGCGCGCCGACGACAAATCCCAATTGGACCGGAAGCGGCTGGTTGCAATGGGCCGATCGTCGGTATGGCCGGAAATAAATATTTCGCCGTTGGTGCGCGCCAAAACATCGGCGATGCGGTCCAATGTGCCGCCGATAGAACCCACCAGATCGGAATTGCCGAGCGCAAAAGTGGTGCGTGCCGGAAAACGAAGAATGATAAAGCGGTCCTTGATATCCAATTCAACGACGCCGGCGCGCAGCTCGTCGCCCAGGGCGGAGCGCACCTGGTTGCTTAGCTTGCCGCGCTGCACTGTGCGCAAATAGCTGGCTTCGTTTTCAGACGGCGCCTCGTTTTCTCTCTCCAGCTTTTGCTGGACCGGTTTCGATGCGCTGGAGGCACTTTCCTTGGAGCGGGTGAAAATCGGCGGCGGTTGGTTAAAGGCCTCGGCCATCGGCCCGGCGTTGCGCCGGAAGCTGTCGCTGTCGATTTCTGAGAACGAGATGATGAGCACGAACAGGGCAAACAACAAGGCCATCAAATCGGCGAACGTGACCAACCAGACGGGCGCCCCCTTGGGCTTCTTGCGGCCGCTTTCACCGGTTCCGATGGCGTCAGAGGTGATGGCCATGTTAAGCCACTTTCTTCAACGGTGCCTGGCTATCACCGCCCGATTTTCCGCCGCCGGTGTAGGAATTGTCACCGCCCGTGCCGCGCTGCTTCTCTGGCAGGTAGGGTTCGAGTATTTCGCGCATGGCGGTGGGGTTCTGAAGCTGCTGAATTTGAAACACGCATTCGATAATCAACGAGCGCAGCATTCTTTCGCGCGCCGATTTGTCTTCCAATTTGTCGGCAATCGGCAAGGCGATCAAGTTGGCCAGTAAAACCCCATAGAGCGTGGTCAGAAGCGCAACCGCCATGGCCGGCCCGATGGATGACGGATCGCTCATATTGCTGAGCATCTGCACCAGTCCGACCAGGGTGCCGAACATGCCGAAGGCCGGCGCCGCGTCGCCGATCGCCTGAAATACCCGGGCGCCGACTTCCTCGCGCTGGATGGAGTGGGCCATCTCCTGGGTCAGAACTTTACGGATGTAATCAAGATCGCGTCCGTCGGCGCAAAGCTGAATGCCTTTTTTAAAGAACGGATTGCGGATTTTTTCGTTTTCCAGGGATATCAATCCCGATTTTCGCCCTTTTTTAACCAGTTTTATGGCCAGCTTGATGTAATCTCGGGGCTGATCGCCATCGTTGGTGAACGCGGCCTTCATGCCCACTGGCATAGAGATGAAAAAGCCCGACATGGGAAACTTGATCATGGTTGCCGCAAAGGTGCCGCCGACGACGATCAAAAAGCCGGGCATATTCAAAAAGATCGAAAAATCCGATCCGGTCGCAATCGCCAGGGTTACAACGGTGATGCCGACCGCCAGGCCGGCGAGGGTTGCAAAATCCACGTGCTTGGTTCTCCTCCGCCCCGGATTTTCCGGGGTTACAGTCATATTCGCGCCGCCGCGGCCAAAATTCAACCACGCGTACTTAGTAATAGATGGTCACTTTAAGCCGATTTCCAACGAATATCGCCGTGATATTGGTCACACATAGCTGGGAATTTGGTCTCGACAGGTCGATTTCGTTCGGCTAGGTACACCTAGAAATTGGTGTATTGCGATGAAATACTTAAATACTTTTGTCTATATTGCCCTGGTTGTGCTGGTGAACTGGGCGTTCACGGTGGTCCCTCTGGTCAAATTGCCGGGCGGCACCATGTGGCCGCCGGTGGCGCTGTTGGTGGGCTTCGTGTTCGTTGCCCGCGACTTCGCCCAGCGCGAGATCGGCCATTATGTGCTGGTGGCCATGGCCATCGGTGTCGGCATTAGCTACCTCTTTAACCCGAATGTCGCCATCGCCAGCGCCACCGCCTTTCTAATCAGCGAGTTGGCTGATTGGGCGGTTTATTCGTTTACCCGCAGGCCCTTGTCCCAGCGTATCCTCTATTCCAGCATCATCGGCACGCCCATCGATAGCGTTGTGTTCTTAGGCATGGTCGGCTTTTTGTCGCTGGCCGGCGCCGCTGCGATGACAGCCAGCAAGCTTTTGGGCGCGCTCATCGTCTGGTGGCTGATCCGCCGCCGCGAAGTGGCGCTGCCCGCCTGAGTTCTCTCCCGATAGCTATTCGTCCGGCTTTGCGATAGAATTTCCTCCTGCGCTTTTGGGGAGGCCAGCCATGCTATCCAAGGATCAAAACGATCTCGTAACTCGGACCGGACCGGGCACGCCGGGCGGTGATTTGCTCCGCTCCTACTGGCAGCCCATAGCCACGTCGGAAGAAATGCCCATCGGCGGCGATCCCATGCCGATCAAAATCCTGTCCGAGGATCTGGTGTTGTTTCGTGATGACAAGGACCGGCTCGGCCTCACCGGCCTGCATTGTCCACACCGTGGCTCGGATATGAGTTATGGCCGCATCGAAGACGGCGGCATCCGCTGCCTCTATCACGGCTGGCTGTTCGACATAGACGGCAACTGCCTGGATCAACCGGGAGAGCCCGAAGACAAAAAATTCTGCCAGAAAGTGCGCTACACTTCCTATCCGGTTGAAGACAAGGGCGGCGTCATCTGGTGCTATATGGGCGCGGGCGAGGCGCCGCTGATTCCCGACTTCCAATTCATGACCGGGCGGCAAGAAAACCGCATCGCTTTCCGGGTGGTGCAGAAATGCAATTGGCTGCAAGGGCTCGAAAGCTCCACCGATCCGGCGCACGTATCCTATTTGCACCGGCTCTCGGCCCCCGAAGCGAATTCAAACAGTTATGATTCGCGCGGCAACAACCGCTTTTTCAGCGACGATATCTATCCCCGTCTGCAGATCGAGCGCACCAGTTTCGGCGTCCGCATCCACGCGTTGCGTAAAATGTCCACTGGCGAAAACTATTTGCGCGTCAACAATTACATCTACCCTTGCGGCACCACACCGGTGGGCACCGAGCCGCCGCCGGTCAAGGGCTATCAAGGCCGCTGGTACGTGCCCCAGGATGATGAAAGCCATTGCCGGTTCGAATTCATCTATCGCCACGGCGAGCCCCTGGACAAGGAATTCTGGCGCAAACAGAAGGGCGACAATGTGGGTCCCGACAAGCAGCATGTAAGGCGCGCCGAAAACCGCTATATGCAGGACCGGGATGAAATGAAGCGCGATGATACTTTCGCCGGGCTGGGCCGCTATATCCCCGCCCATGATGCCTTTGCGATCGAGACACAGGGCAAGATTCAAGACCGCACCCAAGAGCATTTGGGCTCCACCGACATTGTGATAATTGAAGTACGCAAAGCGCTCCTTGATGCCATCAAGCAGATGCAGGCGGGAGGCGAGGCGCCGGGGCTCTTGCGCGACCCGGAGCAAAATACATTCCCCGATTTCATATGCACCGCCGATTTTATCGAAGACGGCGAGGATGGCCCGGCTTATATCAAGCGTATCTTGGGCGCGTTTCCCAAAGCTGCGGAATAGGGCCGGGGGCTTTTAAGCCGCGCCGCGCACCTGATCTAGAAGCGCACCTGTGTCGTCCGGCATGCCATCGCCGCGCCAGGCCACGTGGCCGTCGGGGCGTACCAAAACCAGTTTCCGCTCATAAAGGGCGGCGATATCGGCATCATCACTATCGACGATGCGGAGCGGCATGCCCCGTTGATCGGCCGCCGCTTGGAACGTATCGGCGCCGGTATCTTCGCCCGAGAAATTCATCAACACGAAGCCCTTGCCGAAGATATCGATGGTTGAGGTGTTTTCGTCGATCCAGGCGTGTGGCGCGCGGGCGCCGGGATAGGTTGTCGGTACATACTGGGCAACGGTGAGCGGCGGCGCTTCGGTGCCATCGCCGGCAACAATGGGCGAGGCATCGTAGCGGTAGCCGAGGGCGATGCCGTGGGACACGAACTGGCTGGTTTTTTCCCGTAATATTTCCTCTTCGAGGCGTTTGCGCAATTCCGTGCCTTCCGGCGTATCGGCGTCCAGCACGTCGCCCGGATAGGCGCAGTAATCCACCTCCCGGTTGCCGGTGGCCTGGGCGACATTGCGCTGGGCCACCGGGCGCCGCTCGTCCTGATAACTGGCGCCCAGCCCTTCGCCGCCCCAGCCTTCGATCATGGCGGCCAGCTTCCAGCCCAGATCGACAGCGTCGCCCATGCCGGTGTTCATGCCGAAGCCGCCGGCCGGCGAATGCTGATGCACCGCGTCGCCGGCCAAGAACACCGGCCCGTCGGACCAAGTGTCGGCGACGATGGAGCGGCAGGTCCAGGGCAGCGTCGAGATCAGCTCGTACGGCACATCCTTGCCGATCAGTTTTTGCAAAATGCTGTGCACGTCGACAGTGTCGGCGGACAGGGGCCCGGTACTCGATGTAAGCCCCATGCGCCACAATTCATGGCCATCCAGTTCGATAAAGCTGTTGGCGCCGGTGGCGTCGCCAGTCATGAAGTAAAAGGCGACATTGGGCTTGTCGTGATGCTTCCACAATTCGGGAATTTTGATGAAGCAGTTGAGGTTGTAGGAAATCACCTGAACGCCTTCCATCGCCGAGCCGATGGCCGCCGGCACGGCCGAATTGCCGCCGCAGCAGGCGACCAGATAGCGGGCCTCGATCTGGCTTGTGTCGCCGGAATCTAAATTGCGGACGGTGGCTTTAACGCCGCCGTCACCGGTGCGCTCGAAACTTTCGAACTGGGTTTTGTAGGCCAGCGTCACTGTATCGAAGCTGGATGCCAGCTCGCGGATCACTGGATCGAAAAACAACTGGTTGCAGCGTTGCGAGCGTTCCGGCGTGGTTGGCAACGGCTTGGCGCTGCCATAATCGGGGCGTTCAATATGGGCGATGGTGCGCCCTTGTAGGCCGGTCACATACAATATGTCCTGGGAGAATTCCGGAGGCGCGCCGGCCGCCTGCACGGCGCCGGCGACACCCCAGCGGCGGCAGAACTCCATGGTGCGCGAATTTACCGTGTTGGCGCGGGGATGAAAGACGGTTCCATCGGAACGCTCCACCAGCATGCATTCGATGCCGCGCCAGCCTAAATCGCTGGCCAGACCAAGGCCAACCGGTCCGCCGCCGACAATCAAAACCGGAACGGAGCGAACATCACCCATGGTTAAAACGCCTCGTTCAACCGTTGCATCTGATCGGGGGTTAGCTGGATATCAATGGCGCGCGCATTGTCTTCGAGATGGTGCGATTGCCGAGAGCCGGGGATCGGGATCACGTCGTGGGCGCCGCACATGGTCCAGGCGAGGGCGATCTGGCCGGGGCTTGCGCCGGCCTCGGCGGCAATGGCTTTCACGGTTTCGACACGGGCCAGATTGGCGGTGATGTTGTCGCCTTGAAAGCGGGGCATGCCGCGCCGGTAATGATCGTCACCGGGCAGATGCTCGATATCGGTCACCTCGCCGCCGAGCAGGGAAAAGCTTAACGGGCCGAAGGCAACGAAGGTGATGCCCAGCTCCTTGCAAAGGGGTAGAATTTCGGCTTCCTGGCCGCGCTCGATCAAGGAATATTCCATCTGCACGGCGGCCAGCGCATGAACGCTGTGGGCGCGCCGGATTTGCTCCGCCGTGGCGTTCGATATGGCCAGCGCGCCGACTTTGCCCGCTGTCACCAGCTCCACCATGGCGCCCCAGGTCTCCTCGATGGCAATATTGGGATCGATTCGGTGCTGGTAATAAAGATCGATATGGTCGAGCCCCAGGCGTGCAAGACTGGCATCGCACGCCTCGCGCACATATTCGGGCGTGCCGACGAAGCTCATTTTGCCATCTTCTGCGCGCACGAAGCCGAATTTGGAGGCGATAACCGCTTCGTCCCGGCGCCCCTTCAAAGCCTTGCCGAGAAAAATCTCGCCGGCGCCGAAGCCGTACATATCGGCGCTGTCGAAATGGTTGATGCCGAGATCAAGGGCCTTTTGGATCGAAGCGGCGGCAGCGTCGTCGCCCAAGTCCAGATGGCGGTTGCAGCCAAGCCCGATGGGCGCCACCATCAATTCCGAATTCCCAAGTTTCCTGTGGTCCACGTTTATTCTCCCCCAAATGAATAGTGTGCACTTTCTTCGCCAAGCCAGCCGCCGTCAATCTGTTTTGACGGCAGCTTCCGCAACCGATAGCTTGGGCCCCGAGAAACGAATAAGACTGGGGACAGCGAAATGAATATGGTGGTGGTGGTCGGTAACCCGAAACCGAAATCGCGAACCATGGAAGCCGGCATCCTGGCGGCAAAAGGCCTTGCCGGAGGAGAGCCGGATCTGGTTATCGATCTGGCCGATCTGGGCGCCGGGCTCCTGGAATGGGGCAACAAGGATGTCGAAGAGGCGGTGGCCTCGGTTTCCGGCGCTAATGCCGTGATCTTCGCCAGCCCCACTTACAAGGCAACCTATACTGGATTGCTGAAATTGTTCCTGGACCAGATACCCTATGACGGGTTGGCCGGCGTCATCGGTCTGCCGCTGATGCTGGGCGCCGCGCCGAACCACGCGCTGGCGCCGGAGTTGACTTTAAAGCCGGTGCTGGTGGAATTGGGCGCTATATGTCCGGCGCGGGGCCTTTATTTGCTCGACAGCAATTATGCCGAGGATCCGGCCTTGGAAAAATGGATTGAACGGACGCAGCCGCTCTTGCGGGCGATTGCAAGTTAGGTTCGGCACCGGTATCATTTATCCATAATTAAGTTAAGGTTTTACCGCAGATTAGGAGAATTCGAATGGGCGCACGTAACGGCAAAATGAATCTGGCGGCCTATTACAATCCGACCGGCCACCATGTAGCATCCTGGCGCCATCCCCGTGCCGTAAAAGACGCCCATATCAATATCAAGCATTACGTGGAGATCGCGCAGACGGCAGAGCGCGCCAAGTTCGATTTGTTGTTCCTGGCCGACGGCAACGCCGTCCGCAAAGCCCATATCGACGCCATCAGCCGTTCCACTCAGTTCGTCGCCCATTTCGAGCCGCTGACCTTGCTGTCGGCCCTGGCCATGGTGACCGAGCATATCGGCTTGGTCGGCACCGCCTCTTCAAGCTGGAATGCGCCTTATCATATTGCCCGCAAATTCGCCTCGTTGGATCATATCTCCGGCGGCCGCGCCGCCTGGAACGTGGTGACATCCGGCAACGATGCCGAATCGCAAAACTTTGGCGTTGACCATGCCTACGCTCATGCCGACCGCTATGACCGCGCCCACGAGGTGGTGGACATCGTCAAGGGCCTTTGGGATAGCTTCGACGACGATGCCTTCGTTCGCGATACAGAAAGCGGTCTGTTCTTTGAGCCCGATGCCATGCACGAGCTGAACCACAAGAGCGAACGCTATTCGGTGAAGGGCCCGCTCAATGTGCCGCGCCCAATCCAGGGCTATCCGGTGGTCATCCAGGCGGGCGCCTCGGACGCCGGCAAAGAGCTGGCCGGGGCTACCGCCGAGGCCATTTTCTCACCGCATCTGAACTTCGAATCGGCCAAGGCCTATTACGACGACGTCAAGGCGCGCATGGTTAAATATGGCCGCGATCCGGCCCATTGCAAAATCCTGCCGGGCTTATCCATCCACGTGCGCCCCACCGAAGCCGAAGCAAAAGAAGACTTCGATTATATCCAGTCCTTGATCCATCCCATCGTCGGGCGCGAGATATTGGCCTCCATGCTGGGCGTCGATCTTTCCGATTTCGATTTGGACAAGCCGTTGCCCGATCCGTTGCCGGTCCATGTGGGCGGCAGCCGCGGCCACTACGATGAGCTGACGGCTTTGGGCCGCAAAACCGGCATGACTATCCGCGAGTTGGGCGCCCATTCGGCCGGTGCGCGCGGCAAGAACGTCTTTGTTGGCTCGCCCGAACAGGTGGCCGACTATATGGAAGAATGGTTCCAGGGCGAAGCCTGCGACGGCTTCACCATCATGCCGCCTTATGCGCCCGGCGCCTTCGATGATTTCTGTGAACTGGTGATGCCGATTTTGAAAGATCGTGGCCTGTTCCGCACCGAATATACCGGTAGCACTTTGCGCGAAAATATGGGTCTGCCGCGCCCGGAAAGCCGCTACGCCAAGAAAAGCGGATCGGCGGCGGCGGAATAGGCGGGCGCAAGCAAGATTTCGCTTCGCCGGCGTTGTTGTTATACTGAATTGACGCCTGCGTTGGGTATTCCACAAATCAATTAGAGACAAGGAGCAGTTCTGATGGCGAACATTGTATATGGATTTGGTGCGTCACACGGCCCGCTCCTATCGACGCCGGCGGACAAGTGGGATCTGCGCGCCGACGCTGATCATGAAAATCCGGAACTTGCCTTTCGGGACGGCACCTATACCTACGACCAGCTTTATGAGCTACGCAAAAGCAATTACCTGGAAGGCCAAAATATGATGGAGGTCCGCCAGGAACGCTATGACCGCAACCAGAAACAACTGGACGCACTGGCCGACAAGCTGGAAGAGGTCAAACCCGACATCATCGTGCTGATCGGCGACGACCAGCATGAATGGTTCGATGATTCGGTCCAGCCCGCCTTCACCGTTTTTTGCGGTCCGAAGGTGGTCAACAAGGCGGTCATGCCGGAGCGGCTGAAGGACATGCAGGCCGGCATCCGCTACACCGTCACCGCCAACAAGCCGCCCGAGAATCAGGACTATCCGGTCGCCGACGGCCTTGCCGAAGCCATCATTGCCCAGGCCATGGAAGACGAGATTGACGTCACCGCCTCGATGGAAGCGCCGTCGGGGCCCAAGGGCAGCGGTATCGGCCACGCGGTTGGCTTCATCTATCGGCGCATTTTGCGCGACAAACCGATCCCGTTGGTGCCGGTGCTCTTGAACACCTTCTATCCGCCGAACCAGGCGAAGCCGGGCCGTTGCTATGATTTCGGCCGCACCATCGGGCGCGCCATCCGCGCCTGGGATGGCGGCAAACGGGTGGCCATCTGTGCGTCCGGCGGGCTCAGCCATTTCGTGGTGGACGAGGAATGGGACCAGAAGATGATCGATGCGATGTTGAAACAGGACGCCGAAACCATTGCAGCTGAGCCCAATATCATGTTCCGCTCGGGCACGTCCGAGACCAAAAATTGGATCGCTGCGTCCGGCGCCGTCGCCGAAACCGGGCTTGAAATGAAGATGCTGGATTACGTCCCCTGTTACCGGACGCCGGCCGGCACCGGTAGCGGCATGGGTTTCGCCACCTGGACGTAACCGGTTGTCCGCCGGGCCGCTAATGCAATAATTTAAAAGAGGGGGGAGCGATGAAAACATCGTTATTTTTTCTGCCGTCGATTGGCCGTAAATCCGAAATTATCCAAGGCATGGCCGGGTTCCGGGGCGATCTTTACAGTCGCATGCTGGCCGAATTGAGCGAGCAGGCGATCCTCGCCGATGATCTCGGCTACGAATCCATCAATTTCACCGAGCATCACTTCCATATCGAAGGCATCGAGCTGTCCAACAATCCGGTGATGCTCGATCTCTATGTCGCCATGCAGACCAAGCGCATCAAGGTCGGCCAGCTTGGCATCGTCTTGCCGGCGGAGAACCCGATCCGCGTCGCCGAGAACATCGCCATGCTCGATCATATGAGCGGCGGGCGCGCCTGCGCCGGCTTTGCGCGCGGCTACCAGCGCCGCTGGGTTGATGTGATGGCCCAGCAGACCCATGGCATCCATGGCGCCGTTCCCGGCGCGCCCAAGGATATCGACGATGCCAACCGGGCCGCCTTCGAGGAATGCTTCCAGATCATCAAGAAATGCTGGACCGAAGAAATGACTTCGTTCGATGGCAAATATTGGAAAATCCCGGCACCGGGCACGCCGTGGGATTTGGAAACCACGGACAAGTGGGGCGCCGGTGTTGAAGACGGCATGCTAAAGCAGATCGGCGTCGTGCCGAAGCCATTGCAAAAACCGCATCCAGAAATTTTTCAGCCGTTTTCATCGACCGAGCGTTCGATCCGCTGGTGCGCCGCCGAGGGCGTGGTCGCGGTGCTGCCGCCGCTACATCCGAAGCGCGAAGAGTTTCTGCTCGACACCTATGCGGATGCCTCTGGGCGGCCGCGCGGTGAGGGCGTTGCCGTCCTGCGCACGCTGGTCATCGCCGACACTGACGAGGAAGCCCAGGCCCTGGCCGAGGATTCCGCCACCTTCGCCCGCAACGCCTGGTTCGAGCCGTTCGGTTTCGGGCGCGGCCTGGAGGATCCGGATACTGGCGAGCGCTATTCGCCGGAAGAAATGTCCAAGTCCGGCCATATGCTTATCGGCAGCCCTGATACGGTTACCCGTCAGTTGGAGGCGATCCGCGAACGCTTGCCCGTCGATTGGGTGTTTGCCTGGTGCTACACCGGATTGCTGACCAACGAGGTCATGCTGCGCTCCCTGGAAAGTTACGCCACCGAAGTTTTGCCCCGCGCCGGCGGCTAGCGGCTATCCCAATCCCGACAGGCTGAGCGCTGAGTTGGCCGGCGTTTCCGCCGTGCCCGGCTGCATGATATGGGCGACGGCGGGGCGCGCCAGCATGCGCTTGTGCCAGGCAACGACGCCGGGAAAGCGGCTGGCATCGAAGATTTCCGCGTCCAATTCGCCAAGCCGGTGGGTGAGGGCAAAGAGGCTGATGTCGGCCAGGGAATAATCACCAACCATCCACTCGCCATGGCTCAGGGCGTCTTCCATCTGGCCGAGGGTATAGGCGGTCATGTCCATGGCGCGGCTTTCTTCGTCTTCGCTATAGCCGCCATAGGCGATGCGGCGGATGCGCTCGCGCCGTTCCGGTACCGGGTTGGCGGCCATCACGGTTTCCTTATCGCCGTCGCTCAAGGCTTCCACTTCCGGTTTGAGAAAGGCGTTATAGGTGAGGGTCATCACCGACATGTGGGTGGTGTCAGAAGTAGACAGCCAGCGGCGCATATCGGCGCGCTTTTTCGGATCGGCCGGGCGCAAGGGCGGCTCGGGACAGATATCGTCCAGATATTCCATGATCGCCAGGGAATTGATGATGGCGCGCCCGTCATCCACCAGGGACGGCACCAACCCATTGGGATTGATCTTTAAATATTCGGCGCTGTAATGCTCGTAGGTGCGGAGGTCTACAAAATGGCTGACATAATCCAAATTTTTCTCGCGTAAAGTCAGGCGCACCTGTTTCGAGCAAGTGGTCAATCCGCTGTGATAAAGTTCAAGCATTGTCTGTTCCCCGTTTCATTTATTTGCCGCAATCTGGAATGTGCTCGCGCTCGAATTCAAACATTTTGCGGGCCGCGCCGGTGGACATGATGGCGCTGTAATCGCGCCGCTCCACCATATCTTCGATGCGCTGGATTTCAGTACCGCATTGCCCGGCGCTGTAAACGCCGGCCCGGCGCAATATGGGGCCGGTCGCCTCATCGAGCAAAGCCGCCAGATTTTCTTGCCAGTCGTCCTTGAAGACGCGGCGGAATATATCGGTTGTTTTCAATCGATTGTGGCGCATATCGCTGCGATAGGCGAGGAAAAATTCGCGCGTCGCGTCAATTGCGCGCTCTTCGACTTCCGGATGGTTTGTCGAGCAGATGCGCATCACCGGGCCCAGCGATTTGGTGAACACCGAGCGTGTCACGGAACTAAGATCAGCATCGCTCAGACAGCCCGCCGAGCCAGAGCCCGGCAATAAAACCATGCCAAGCGCGGCGCCGAGGGCGGCCATGATCGCCATAATGTTTGTCCGTGCCGCCATGTCTTAAGCCCGATATTTTCCCTGTTGCTTCGCCATGCTATGCCGTATGGTCCGCCAGCAAAAATATGGGTTCCCATGAACAATCGCAATCGAGATATTTACCTAAAACCCGGCCGCCTCGTGGACAGCGATCATCCCGCCGTGATCGAATTTGCCCACGCCCACGTCAAAGGCAATTCCAGGTTGGAGCGGGCCATATCCCTTTATTACGCGGTGCGCGACGAGATCCTTTACGATCCCTACCTGCCGATTGCCAAGATCGAAAGCTACCGGGCCAGCGACGCGGTGATCACCGGGCGCGGCTGGTGCGTGCCGAAATCGGCTCTGTTGACCGCGTGCCTGCGCATCGATGGTATCCCGGCGCGCCCCGGCTATGCGGACGTGCGCAACCACCTGGCGACCAAGCGCCTGCTGGATATGCTCGGCTCCGATTTGTTCATCTGGCATTCTTATACGGACATCCTGATCGATGGCGCCTGGGTCAAGGCAACTCCGGCTTTCAACCGCTCCCTCTGTGATCGCTTTGGGCTGAAGCCGCTGGAATTTGACGGCAGGCAAGATTCCCTGTTCCACGAGCACAATCAGAAGGGCGAGCGGCATATGGAATATATTCGCAACCGGGGCGCCTTCATGGACGTGCCGTTCGAAGAAATTCTGGGCGGCTTCAAGGCGATCTACCTGCCCGCCTATATCGACGGCGCCGGCGGGGATTTCCACGCCGAGGCCGCCGCCGAAAATTCGGCATCCAAATAACCTGAAATCTGAGGGCGAAGATCGATGGAATTCGGCATCCAATTTTTTCCGGACGTGGGACCGGAAACCAAATCCGGGGCGGAATATTGGGGCGATTGCCTGCATCTTTCCGGCCTCGCCGATGAATGCGGGTTTACCAGTATCCGCACGGTTGAGCATTACGGCCAGTCCTATGGCGGCTATTCGCCGAACCCGCATGTGTTCCTGGCCGCCGCTGCTATGCGATCCAAAAAGGCACGCCTGGTTACCGGCGCAGTGCTGCCCATATTCAACAACCCGCTTAAGATCGCCGGCGAGATCGGCATGCTCGACGCCATTTCGGACGGGCGCATGGAATGCGGTTTCGCGCGCGCTTTCCTGCCCATCGAGTTTGAAATATTTGGCCGCAGCCTGGATGAATCCAGGGCCCGCTTCACCGAGGGTATGGAGCAGGTGCGCCGCTTCCTGGAAGAAGAGAACGTTACCATGGAGGGTGCGTTTAACAGCTACACCGGCGTCACCTCGTTGCCGCGTCCGACCCAGAAGCCGCGCCCGCCCATCTGGATCGCGGCGCTAATCACGCCCGATAGCTTCACCAATGCGGGGCGCATGGGCTACGATCTAATGGCCATCCCGCTGCCCGGCGGGGTGATGAACGAGCTTATTGCGCTATACCGGGAAGCGCGCGCCGAGGCCGGCCACGAAGGCCCCGGCCGGGTCATGTTGGCGCATCACATGTTCTGTCACGAAGACGATGCCAAGGCCTTGGAGATCGCACGCGGCGCCCTCGACCGTTACCTGAAATCTCTTGTCGATGCATCGTCGTCGTGGCTCGACGGCACGAGCTCGGCGGATTATCCGGGCTACGACAAAATTATTGCCATGCTGGCCAAGGAAACAACATCAACCCAGATGGAAAAAGGCGGCGCCTTCATCGGCTCGCCAGAACGGCTGGCGGACCAGATCGCCGAATATGAGGAAGCGACTGGTGGTTTCGAGATCGCATCCCTGCAGATCAATTTCAACGACTTGCCGTTGGCCGAGGCGGAACGCTCGATGCGCCTGTTCGGCGAAAAGGTGATCCCCAAACTAAACGTTTAAAAATCAGCGCGGCTCGTAAAGGGTAGGGGCGGTAAGCGCCTGGACAAATTCGCGATTATTTGATTGGCTGCTCAGGTCCGGGTGCCCTATAAGGTGCCCGGCAAACGTAACAATATCGGTAAGGTATCATGGACAAACAGGTCGTACGGCTGACCGAACTCTCCCACGGGGGCGGTTGAGGCTGCAAAATAGCACCGTCGGTGCTTGAAAAGATGCTATCCGGACTGCCGCCGCAGGCACAATTCCCCAATCTTTTGGTTGGCGTGGAGACCGGCGACGATTCGGCTGTCTACAAAATCAACGACACCCAGGCGGTGGTTGTGTCGACCGATTTCTTCATGCCGATTGTCGATGATCCGTATGATTTCGGGCGCATCGCGGCGGCCAACGCGGTGTCTGATATTTACGCCACCGGCGGCACGCCGATCCTGGCCGTGGCCATCGCCGGCTTTCCGGCCAATATCATGCCGCCGGAAATGGTGACCCAGATTTTCGCCGGCGGCGCCGATTTGTGCGGCGAAGCCAACATCCCGGTGGCCGGCGGCCACACCATCGATAACCCCGAACCGCTCTATGGTCTGGCGGTGGTCGGGCTGGTTCACCCGGACCGCATCATGCGCAATTGCGATGCTAAGGCGGGTGATGTTCTGATCCTCGGCAAGGGGCTGGGTGTCGGTATCTTGGGCGCCGCGCTAAACAAGGACGAGTTGGATCCACACGGCTATGAGGTGATGGTCGAAAGCTGCGTCAAATTAAATTCGGTGGGCGCTGACCTGGCGCAATTGGACGGCGTCAGCGCCATCACCGATATTACCGGCTTCGGTCTTGGCGGCCATTTGTACGAGATGTGCAAAGGCTCCGGGCTTGGCGCTACCGTGCAGTGGGACAAGCTGCCGCTTTTGGACAGCGCCGCCGATTATGCGCAAAAAGGCTATAACACTGGCGCCGCCAACCGCAATTGGGACAGTTTCGATGCCCACGTCACCGTCTTTGACGGCATCGAGCAGTGGCAAAAAAACCTATTGATGGACCCGCAAACGTCCGGTGGCCTGATGGCTAGTTGCGACGCCGCATCGGTGGATGAGGTGCTGGCGCTGTTCAAAAGCCAAGGCTACGGATACGCCTCGGTAGTCGGCGAAATGCGCGAGGGCGAAGCCCGGGTGACCGTCGAGGCTTGAGCGAATTAGGGATTGCTCCATGGGCCGCTATTTTTGGTTTATGGTGTAACCCATTATTATATAACAATTATCCGAATTGGGTTCGTTTCGTAATTCTGCCAACCCGATGACTGATTAATTCGTGACAGTATACTAATTAAAACCAATATAATGATGAGAAATTAGTATACTGTCACGAATTAAACTGAGGGGCTACTCTGGTGCCGCGTTGATTTCTGTCAGCGCTTTCAGCACCGCATCGAACGGGAGCAGGATGGCGCCGTGGCGGGCCTTGGCGTCCTTGGCCGGCTGCAATGCTGCCAGTGCTGCCCAATCGCCCGCCGGCGGCGCGCCGTCACTTTTCAGCATGGCTTCCACTAGCGTCCGAACGCCAGTAATCTCTTCCGCATCCTTGCCGATCACCTGGGCTGCCATGACCGAGGCGGCCGCCTGGCCAAGGGCGCAGGCCTTTACCTCTTGGGCGTAATCGGTGATGCGTCCGTCCGCCACGCAAATCTGCACGGCGATGGTTGAGCCGCAAAGGGGGCTGCGAAGCTCGGCCTCGGCGTCGGCTTTGCGCAACGGATCAATGCGCGAAATATGCGCGGCCAGGCGCAAGACCTCGGTGTTGTAGATGTCGTCGATCATGGCCGTCATCCTATAGCAACCGCGCCTCAGAAACACGCGTTGTGACCGAACTCCGCTTCCGATACGTTCCCGCCATGCGCGTCGATGAATTTGATTTCGAACTGCCCCGGGATTTGATCGCCCAGCATCCCGCGCGCCCGAGGGACGCGGCGCGGCTTCTGCATGTGGATGCCGGTCTGGGTGATCACAGGATTACCGATTTGCCGGACCTGCTTCGGCCCGGCGATATGCTGGTCGTCAACGACACAAAGGTGATCCCGTCGCGCCTTACCGGCCAGCGCGGAGAGGCAACCGTGGAAGTAACCCTGCACAAGGAGGAGTTTGACCTCGGCTGGTGGGCCTTCGCCCGGCCCGCCAAGCGGCTCCATGTAGGCGATACCATTACCTTCGCCGCAGATTTCAAGGCGCTGGTCGCCGACAAGCGGGACGGCGGCGAGGTGCGGTTGGATTTCGGCCTTGCCGGTGCGCCGTTGCTGGCGAAACTCGCTGCCCACGGTATCATGCCGCTGCCGCCCTATATCAAGCGGCTGCGATCCGGTCACGCCGGGGACAACGCCGATTACCAGACCTTGTTCGCCGATCGCCCGGGCGCCGTTGCGGCGCCAACCGCAAGCCTCCATTTCACGCCGGCCATCATGGATGCGCTTGAGCTCCGCGGTATCAACCACACTCTCGTCACGTTGCATGTGGGAGCGGGAACGTTCCTGCCGGTGAAAGTGGACGACACCGATCAACACGTCATGCACGCCGAATGGGGCGAGATCAGTTCTGAGGCGGCGGCGGCTATCAACGCGGCGCGCAGCGCCGGCGGGCGTATCGTTGCCGCCGGGTCCACATCGCTTCGGCTTTTGGAAACGGCGGCGGACGACAGCGGCCATCTCGCCCCCTTTACCGGCGAGACCGATATCTTTATGACCCCCGGATACCGTTTCAAGATTGCCGATGCCATGGTCACCAATTTTCATCTGCCCCGTTCGACACTTTTCATGCTAGTCGCCGCCTTCGCCGGGTTGGAGCGCATGCGCGCCGCCTACGCGCACGCCATCGACGCCCGCTACCGCTTCTTCTCCTACGGCGATGCCTGCCTACTGGAGTGGAGTGCATCATGAGCGAATTCGCCTTGGAAATCCTGGCCAGCGACGGCGCCGCCCGAAGGGGCCGCTTGCAAACCGCCCACGGGAGCATGGAAACGCCGGCCTTCATGCCGGTGGGTACGGCGGGCACGGTGAAGGCCATGACGGCGGATGCGGTTGCCGCCACCGGCGCCCAGATGGTGCTCGGCAACACCTATCATCTGATGCTGCGCCCCGGAGCCGAAACCATCCAGCGCCTCGGCGGGCTGCACGAATTTATGAATTGGCCGGGGCCGATCCTGACCGATTCCGGCGGCTTCCAGGTGATGTCGCTTTCCAAATTGCGTACCATGACCGAGGACGGCGTCACCTTCCAATCCCATATCGATGGCGCCAGCCACACGTTAACGCCGGAAAGCTCAGTGGAAATTCAACGCCTTTTGGATGCCGATGTGACCATGGTGCTGGATGAATGTCCGGCCATGTCCGATGACAAGGACGCCATCGCCAAATCCATGGAACTGACCCACCGCTGGGCGGAACGCTCCAAACAGGCCTTTGCGCTGCGCCCCGGCTATGGCTTGTTCGGCATTGTCCAGGGCGGCGTCTTTGATGATCTTCGCGAGCAATCGGCGGCGGCGCTAACGGGCATCGGCTTCGATGGTTACGCCGTCGGCGGCCTTGCCATTGGCGAAGGCCAGGAGGTGATGTTTGGCGTGCTCGATGGATTGGTAAGCCATTTGCCGGAGGGCGCGCCGCGCTATCTGATGGGCGTCGGCACGCCCGCCGATTTGGTTGGCGCCGTGGCGCGCGGCATCGATATGTTTGATTGCGTCATGCCAACCCGGTCCGGGCGCACCGGCAAGGGATTTACGGCGCGGGGATCAATCAATATCCGTAATGCGCGGCATACCGAAGATGCGCGCCCCATCGACGAGGCTTGCACCTGCCCGGCCTGCACCGGCCACTCCCGCGCCTACCTGCATCACCTCTTTAAGGCCGACGAGATTTTGGGGCCAATGCTCCTGACCTGGCACAATCTGCATTATTATCAAAGCCTGATGGCCGGCCTGCGGGTTGCCATCGAAGCGGGCGCATTGCAGGAGTTCAGCAATGAATTTCACGCCCGCCAAGCCCTCGGCGATATCGAGCCGGCCTGATGATCGATATGGCTTAAATAAACAGAAGAAAAAGGAGACCATCATGATGCAAATACGCAAAAGCCAGGAGCGGGGTGCCGCCGATCTCGGTTGGCTAGACAGCAAACACACATTTTCCTTCGCCGAATACCACGATCCCAACCATATGGGGTTCGGCCCATTGCGGGTCATCAACGAAGACCGCATCGCCGCTACCGGCGGATTTCCCACCCATCCGCACCGGGATATGGAAATCATATCCTATGTGCTGGAAGGCCAGTTGGAGCATAAGGACAACATGGGCACCGGCTCTATCATCCGGCGCGGCGAGATACAAAAAATGAGCGCCGGCACCGGCATCCAGCATTCCGAATTCAATCCGTCGGGGGACCAGGGCAACCATTTCTTTCAGATCTGGATCCTCCCCGACACCCAGGGGCTGGAGCCGTCCTACGAGCAACAGGACGTGCCGGACGTAGAGGTAGGCGGCGCCATGACCTGCATTGGATCAAAGGCCGGCGCCAAAGGCGGCGTGACCATCCACCAGGACGTGGATTTGTACGTGCTGCGCTTGAATGAAGGCGCCGCCGAGACTTTCGAGCCGGCACCCGATCGCCATATTTGGGTGCAAGTGGCCTTCGGAACCTTAAGCGTTAACGGCGAAACCTTGTCGGCGGGCGATGCGGCGGCGCTGGAGGGCGAAGCCTCGGTGTTGTTTGAGGCAGGCGAGGATACCGAAGCGCTGGTGTTTGATCTGGGTTAGAGTGACGGGCAGGTGAGTCCGGGCGGGCCCATTTTACGTTGTGCGTAGACGGTACGCATCAGGGGGCGCTGCGAAAACGGCATGACTGATCCCCTCTTTGTCCGCGTGTTATTCCAGAATATGTGGTGTGCGGCCTTTAAATTCGACTATTGAGAACCAATATTATGTATTCGCACCTGACGTCCGCATGATCGCGGGTGGAATGATGGGCAATGGTAATTCAATGGGTGATCAGTTGAATTTCATCGACACAGAAGTAGAAAATTGGCCCGATGCGGAGCGCTTTTGCCGCGCCTTTGAAGATATCGGCGTCGGCATGGCGATGCGCAAACCGGACGGCCGTTTTCGCTGGGTCAATCAGGCATTCTGTGACTTGCTGGGTTACTCCAAAGCCGAAATGCTGGCCAAATCATCCGCCGAGATAACCCACGAAGATGATTTGCACATTGGTGTCGGTCGCCTGGCCAACCTGAATGCCGGCGACAATTCCAGTTTTGAGACAGAGAAACGCTATACCCATAAAGACGGCCACTCGATTTGGGTGGCGCTGCATTCATCAGTGGTGCTCGACCGGGACGGCAATCCCGATCACACTATCTGCCAATTTCAGGATATCCGGGGCCGCAAGAATGCCGAGCAGGCGCTCCAAGATGCCAACGAAAACCTGGAACGGCTGATCGAATCGCGCACCCGCGAGCTGCGCCAGGAAATCACCGAGCGAAAATACACCGAAAAAGCGCTGGTGCACGCGGTCGAAAAGGCCGAAGCCGCTAGCCACGCCAAATCCCAGTTCCTGGCCAACATGAGCCACGAGTTTCGCACCCCGCTGAATGCGATTATCGGTTTCTCCGACGCCTTGTCCCATGGTGTGCGTGGGCCGTTGGAAAACACCGGCCAGGAAGGCTATGTCAACAATATCCTGGTTTCCGGCCAGCATTTACTGGAACTGGTCAATGACATTCTTGACGTTTCGGCGATTGAGGCCAATAGCCTGGAATTGCGGGAAGCCGAGTTTTCATTGGCCGACCTGGCCCATTCGTCCTGCGTTCTGATGGGGCCGTTGGCCGATAGTATGGGCGTTACGTTAAACAACAGCATCACCGATGACGCTGTGTGGATTTACGGTGATGTGCTTCGCCTCAAACAGGTGCTGATCAACCTGTTGACCAATTCGGTGAAATTCACGCCGCGCGCGGGAACAGTGAGCCTCGAATATAAAGAGACCGATGACGGCGGCGGCCAAATATCGGTGACCGATACCGGCGTCGGCATGAGCAGCGAAGACATCGACAAAGCGATGGAAAAATTCGGCCGCATATCCCACGAAATTGAAAGCGGCATTCAAGGCACCGGATTGGGGCTACCTTTATCGTCGGGGCTGATGGCGCTGCACGATGGCTTGCTGAATATCGATTCCAAGCCCGGTGCCGGCACCACCATCCGCCTCCGCCTGCCGAAGGAGCGGATGCGGTCCAACCCCGTGGCGCCCACCGCTTAAGAGCGGAACGGCCTTACTTCATTTTGTCGACAATAAAGGCAATCTGCTTGCGGTCGAGATGCATGCGGTTGCCGTCGCCCAGGCGCAAGCGGCCCTGGCCATCAAAGGCAAAATTAGCCGGCACATAGACCAGCGGCGCAAAATCTTTCTCAACGCGGGGGCTGGCATGAACAACGCGGATCGATTTGTGAAAGCTTCTGATGAAGCTGCGTAGCCGCGCCGGCGACGCAAATCCGTAGCGGTCTTCGGTCCAGGCGATGGCGATAACATTCAACTCCTTGTCACCGCCGTCCGCTAGATAGTTGCTGAGTTCCACGAACTCAGAACGACAGACGCTTCACCAACTGGCGAAGAATATCACCATGGTTGGCTTGCCGTCGAAAAATTCAGCCGTGACCGGCTCGCCCTTTACGGCGCGCATACCCATCAATCCGGCCTTGACGTCTTCCGAGAGCGTAAGCCCGGGACCGGCGTTGGCGTTGGGCGCGGCGAACATGAGGAAGGCACCGAAAGCCAAAATTATGGTTGTACGTATCAATTTCATTGTTGCGATTTCCCAAGGTAATTAGCGAACGATAACGCTACCGTAATCTCTCAAGTAACTCTTGCCTAAGCTAGTCATAATTGGGCCGGTTTTGGTAAATTATACGTGAGTAGCAGTGCCCTATTATATTGATTGTATGCATGCGCCCCGTTTCAGGTATGCGCAATTGTGGCATTGGCGGGCCGGATTGCCATCCAGATGCCGGCGTCGGTCAGGGCACAAGGCGCGGCCAGCCCCGAGGCGGGATGATTCGGATATCCTGATTTTCGTGCCGCCAATTCCCCGGCTGGACGCGGCGAGTATTCTCGCCCAAACCTTTGTTTTCATTGATTTAGATCAATGAGATTTTTTTCGCTAATTCGTAGGTTGACCGGCAACATCGTTCAGGTTATGCGATGCCGGAAATGGCGACGCTTCGTCATAGTACTGGATGGTGATCATGTCATTGTTCTCAGGCTCGAAAAGCGATCCCTCCGTGGTAGCCAAACGCACCACCGTCGACAAAGATCTTAAGCGTTTCGTACAGCTGGAAAAGGCTACAACCTACACCAGCCAGCGAAATCTGAACCTCGGCTTCGGATTATTGTTCCTGCTTGGCGTGTGGGTGTTCATGCTGTTCCGCACCGACGGTGACGGCTTTAGCATCCTCGCCATCGCCGCTATTGTCGGCGGCTACATGGCGATGAATATCGGCGCCAACGATGTCGCCAACAATGTCGGCCCGGCGGTTGGATCGAAGGCCCTAACTTTGCTCGGCGCGCTGGCCATCGCAGCGATATTCGAAGCCGGCGGCGCGCTGATCGCCGGCGGCGACGTGGTCACCACTATTTCCAAAAGCATCATCTCACCGGACGCCTTCGCCGATAAATCCATATTCATCTGGGCCATGCTGGCGGCGCTTTTATCGGCGGCGATCTGGGTCAATCTGGCGACCATGGTCGGCGCGCCGGTTTCGACCACTCATTCCATCGTCGGCGGCGTCATGGGTGCGGGCATCGCGGCGGCCGGCGTCTCTTCGGTCAACTGGGTGGTGATGGCCAAAATCGCCGCCAGTTGGGTCATATCCCCGCTCCTTGGCGGGCTGATCGCCGCGGCCTTCCTGTTGTTCATCAAATACGCTGTGCTCTACAAGGATGACAAAATCGCCGCCGCCAAGCGCTGGGTGCCGGTTCTGGTCGCCATCATGGCGGCAGCGTTTTCGGTCTATCTGGTAATGAAGGGCTTCAAGCGCATTTGGCGGCCCGATGCCTCCATGATCGCGGCAATCGGCGTCGCCGCCTTCGGGCTTTCTTATGTGATCGTCAAATCGGCGGTCGTGCGCGCCGCCGTGAACCTCGAAAATCGCCGCAAATCGGTGGGCAATCTGTTTACCATTCCGCTGATCTGTGCGGCGGCGCTTTTGTCCTTCGCGCACGGCTCCAACGATGTCGCCAACGCGGTCGGGCCATTGGCCGCCATCGTCAGCGCCGTAACCCAAGGCACGGTCGCCGCCAAGGTGACGCTGCCCCTTTGGGTGCTGGCCATCGGCGCCATCGGCATCTCGGTCGGTTTGCTGTTGTTCGGCCCTAAGATTATCGAGATCGTCGGCGAGAAGATCACCAAGCTGGACCGGGTGCGGGCGTTCTGCGTTGCCCTTTCGGCCTCGATCACGGTGATTATTGCCTCCACGTTGGGCCTACCGGTTTCGTCCACCCATATCGCTGTTGGCGCCGTTTTCGGGGTTGGGTTTTTGCGCGAATTTATCACCAACCGCCGAATCAAATTCGCGATGCCAAAGGCGATTGGGGCTCAGGCCGGTACCGAGAACGGCGCACCGCCCGAGGTGCCCAGCGAGCGAAGCCGGGCCAAGGCGCGGGCGCGCAAATTGGTGCGGCGTAAGCATTTGATGACCATCATCGCGGCCTGGGTAATCACCGTGCCGGCCAGCGCTGTGCTCGCCGCCATACTCTTTCTGGTGATCAATAAATTTAACTAAGGGCCGACCGCTAAACCTTAAATCAGTTTGCGCCCAATTTCTCCGACAATTCCTGGCGCCATTCCTCGACGGGCCGAGTGGTGTCATGTTTTGACAGCAATTCCTCGGTATATTTGAAAATATCCTCGTCGCTCTGGTTGAGATCGTAGGGCTCAAGGAAGGGCTGTTGCACATACCAGGGAGTATCGAAAAAGGCTTCGGCGGTGTTGCCTTCCGGATCTTGAAAATAAACCGACCAGGCGTTGCCGTGGGTCATGGTGCGGATATCGGTTGCGTCCGTCTCATTGCTGGCCTTGGCGTGAATTTCGCGCAAGGTATCCATGCTGTCGGCGCGGAAGGCCATATGGGCATAGTGTTTGCTGCCTGGTTCGGTGTCGCGTCCGCCGATCATGATCAACTGATGATGATCTTTGGGATCGCCACACAAAAATACCAGCCGGTCGCCGCCCCGGTCGGTCACCGTGAGGCCGAACACGTTGGTGTAAAAATCAATCATCTTGTCCATATCGTTCACATGGAAACCAGCATGGCTGAGTGATACGCGCGGTCCTGTCATTGTTTTGGCTCCTCAGGGGTTCGAATTTGCGGCAACGTCTTGATTTAAAACACAGCCGGTCGCCTCCTCTCAAGCAAATTCAGGCGCCGTCCGGCCTTTGCTCCATCATCTGATCACGGCAACGATAATCTGGCTGAGATCGAAGCCCGGTCTTGCCCACCCCCGTCCGGCGGCGCTATGACGGTTCCGAAGTGAAATTATATTGCGAGATAGCCATGAACGACTGGTTCGTCACCTATCGCGGCATTGTCCTGCCGCGCCATTGCGATCACTACGGACACATGAATGTGCGCTATTACGCCCAATTTTTTGACGACGGTGGTTTTCAGATGCTGCACCATGCGGGCATAAGCCAGCAAAGCCTGAAGGAGCGGGGGATCGGGCTGGTGGTGGCCAACGTCAATATTGATTTCGTCGCCGAGATCAAGGCCGGCGAGTTGATGCGTATCGAAGGTGCCTACCGGCGCATCGGCGGCAAGAGCCTGGCCCACGAGCAGCGCATGTACGCCGCCGAGAACGACAGATTGTGCGCCACCCAGACCGAGACCGAAGTGTTTTTCGATGTGCAAAAGCGCGCCTCAGCAGCCATGCCGGACGATATCCGCGCCCTGATCGAGCCTTTGGTGATTGGGTCCGGCGATAGCTAATTATTGACCGAGCCGCCGTCCACCACCATGCACTGGCCGGTCATAAAATCGGAATCCGATGACACCAGAAACAGCATGGCGCCGGTCAAATCTTCGGGCTCCTGATAGCGTTTGAGGGCGCGGGACGCGAGGTTCGCGTCGCGCCCGGACATAAATTCGTCGCTCCCCAGAACCCCTTCGCTCATGGTCAGCCCCGGCGCCAAGGTGTTGACGCAGATGCCGTCGCCGCCCACTTCGCGGGACATGGAGCGGGTCATGGCCAGGACGGCGCCTTTCGATGTGACATAGTGCAAAATATCGGGCACCCCCTTGAACAGGGTGCCGGACGCGATATTGACGATCTTGCCATAGCCGTTCTTGCGCATTTCGGGAACGGCGGCCTTGGCGCACAGCCAGGGGCCGCGCACATTGACGGCCATCATCTGGTCCCACTCCTCCACCGGGATTTCGAAGAACGGCTTGTGGCTGACGCTCGCGAACATGGCGGCGTTGGATATCAGGATATCGAGTTTGCCGAACTTGGCCACGGTGTCTGCGACCATGGCTTCGGTTGACGCCTCGTCGGAGACATCGGTCTTTAAGACCAAGGTCTCGGCGCCCTGGAAGCTGTCTTCGATATCTTTTGCCGCCGCGCTGGCGTCTTGAATATCCGACAGCGCCACGCGGGCGCCTTCGCTGGCCAGCGCCTTGGCGTAGGCCGCTCCGATGCCTTGCGCAGCCCCGGTGATGATCGCCACCCGTCCATCCAATCTACCCATGTCGTCCTCCCATGTTTGTCGTTACCTAAGTTTGTCCGTGAATGGCCCGCCACACTTTCTCCGGTGTGGCCGGCAAGTCTATATGATCGACGCCGAATTCCTCCAGCGCGTCCGTGATAGCGTTGATGATACACGCCATGGACGGCGTCGTTCCGCCCTCGCCGCCACCCTTGACGCCGAGCGGATTGCCCTTGGTCGGTACTTCATGCACGGCGATGGCGAAGCTGGGAACATCGCCGGCCCGCATCAGCGCGTAATCCATGAACGAGCCGCTTAAAATTTGCCCGCTGGCGGGATCGTAGACGCAATTTTCCATCAGGGCCTGACCGACGCCCTGGACAATGCCGCCATGCACCTGGCCGTCGACGATCATCGGATTGACGGCGCGGCCCACATCGTCCACCTGGCTGTAGCGGACGATGTGGGCCGCGCCGGTTTCCAAATCCACCTCCACCTCGGCCGCCGCGCAGCCATTGGGATAGGCCGGGATGCGGCCTTCGAAATCCGCATCGGCGGCGAGCCGCTGGCCCTCCATGCCGGGCACTTTGCCTGCTTCCAGGGCGGCGGCAACTTGGAAGATGCCGACTTGCCGGTCAGTGCCGACGATCTGGAAGGCGCCGCGCTCGAAGACAATGTCGGAAACGCCTGCCTCCAGCATGGCTGCCGCCGCGCGGGTGCCTGTCTCGATAATTTCTGCGTCGCATTGATGGATGAGGGTGCCGGCGATGCGCATCGAGCGGTTGGAATGGGTGCCGCCGCCAAGCTTGACCACATCGGTATCGCCGGTGGCCAATTCTATGGCATCGAAGGGTACGCCAAGCTCGCCGGACACCACCTGGGCATAGGTGGTTTCGTGGCCCTGGCCGGTGGACTGGGTGCCGGCAACGATGCGCACCTGGCCGTCGCCTGTGAGTTCCAGCTCGATCCGTTCGCGAATGGCGCCCACCGGCGCTTCCACATAATTGCCGAAGCCAAAGCCGCGCCGCTTGCCGCGTGAGCGCGCCTCGTCCTTGCGCGCCGCCAGGCCAGCCCAATCGGCCAGCGCCAAATTCTGGTCCATGATGCTTTCAAATTCGCCACAGTCATAGATCAGTCCGGCCGCCGAAGTGTAGGGCATGGCGCTGGGCGGAATGATATTGCGGCGCCGGATTTCGGCCCGGTCGATGTTCATCTCTCGGGCCGCGATATCGATCAGTCGCTCCATATGATAGACCGCTTCCGGGCGCCCGGCGCCTCTGTAGACGCTGATCGAAACGGTGTTGGTAAGCACCCCCTGATAGCGCACATGGAGGGCCGGAATATCGTACACCGTCGGCACCAGCCGCAGCCCGTTGGAGAGCGGCACATAGGATACTGCGTGGGCGCCCACATTGGTGATCAGGTGCACGCGCATGGCCAGGAAGCGCCCGTCCTTGTCCAGCGCTAGGGCGGTCCGGGCCACCAGATCCCGGCCCTGGTGATCGCTGACAAAGGCTTCGGAGCGGTCCGACGTCCATTTGACGGCACGGCCCATACGCTTGGCCGCCCAGGCTGTCAGCACATATTCCCGGTATAGTGATCCCCTCGGCCCGAAGCCGCCACCCACATCGCGGGTCACGACCCGGATTTTCTCCGGCGCCATGCCCAATATACCGGCCA
>Ga0233427_10000523_pt1 | contig 48950 bp, 47 predicted proteins | sample SI_118_April2016_5_FD_179885 | JGI IMG/M metagenome (GOLD analysis project Ga0233427, IMG submission 179885) | Seawater microbial communities from Saanich Inlet, British Columbia, Canada - SI_118_April2016_100_MG | ecosystem: Environmental > Aquatic > Marine > Inlet | place: Canada: British...
CACCACCAATGATTGGTTGGGTTGCTGTAAGCATGTCAGATTTATGGACAATGGGTCTTGCAATGGCAGGATTAGTGTTTATTTGGATTCCAATGCACATTTGGGCGTTAACATTACATTTCAAAGAGGATTATAACAAAGTAAATGTTCCAATGTTAACTGCAGTACAATCAGAAAAAACATCTGCAAGAGCTATTGCATTATCTACGGTGGTAATGGTATTATTTTCAATTGCACCTTTTTTCATTACAACTGAAAGTGGAGAAGATATGGTTGGTGATGTATATTTGTGGACTGCAATTGCATCAGGTGCATTAATGTTAGGACTATCAGTTTGGGTTACAATAAAACCTATGGAAACAGCTGCATGGACATTGTTCAAATTTTCTAGTCCATATTTGGCAGTGTTATTTATTGCATTAATGGTAGACTCTGCATTATAAAATACTATTATCAGTATCCAAACTATTAAGATCTTTTGTAATTTTATAGTGATCTTTTACTAAAGATTCAAGTTCATTTTTTAATTCAATAGAATTCCATTCTGTCTTGATTAAAGAAGATACTTTTGCAACAATATTCCATTGAACAGTATTTTGATCATCAATTAATTTTAAAAATTCTTTTCCTTTTTCATCATCATTCATAATTTTTCCAGAATACTACAATCATAAAAAAGTTAGTAGGGGTAATTGTATAATTTCAAAGTTTTATTAAGAAATATAGATTATTCATCATATTGCAGTGTAGTATTTCTGAGTGTAAAGAAAAAGCTATACAAACTGTAAAAATTAGTTTTAAGGAAACCAGAAATTTATGTAAAAAACATCATAAATTATTTAAAAATAAAGATGAAAAACATATTCCAACTTTTTCTAAAGCATCAAAATTTTGAGAGAAGTTAACCTCAAAATTCTTTAAAGATTTAACTTCTATTAAGATAAATCAAGATATGGCTGTCAAAAAAAAATCCAATAGTAAAAAGAAAATAGTCAAAAAATCAACTCCCAAACCAAAAAAACAAACTAAATCATCTTCAAAAAAACCTGAATTTGAGAAAGCTTGGAAAGAATATAATTCTGCATTAACTGGTTGGAAAGAATCCTTAGCACAATGGCAAAAGGCTACAAATGAAACATTAATGACATATCATGATGCATGTCAAAAAGCAATAGAGTCAGATACAGAATTATTAAAAAAAGTTAGTACAAGTTGGGAAAACACTTGGGAAGAAATTGGTCCAGAATATGTTAAACAACAAACAAAAATGATTGAAACCATTTTTAAAGAAACTAATATTGAATCAATAAAAAAATTCAATGTTCAATGGGAAAAATTTCTTACAGCATCAAGTGATGAATCAATTACAGCATATCAAGATGCCATCAAAAAATTTAATCAGGCATGGCAACAAGGAAAAATGTAATTTAAATAAATTACATTATTTTTAATTTTTATAATATCAAAAATATTAATTTATGACGAAATTTAATTAGAACCAATTTTCAATATTAGTATGAAAAAGGCAATTGTTTTAGGAGGTTCACGTGGAATTGGTAAAGCAATTTCAAACTCATTAAAATTAATAGGAATCGATGTCTTTGCTGCATCAAAAAATGATATAGATACATCAAATTTGAATAGTGTAAAAAAATTTTTAGAAATACATAATGAAGCAGATATTTTAATTCTAAATACAGGAGGTCCAGAACCTAAAACATTTTCAACTATTACTGAAGAAGATTGGGATAAATACCATAATCAATTATTTTTAGGATTTTGTACTATTTTACAAAATATCAAAGTGAATAATGGAGGATATATTTTTTTGATTAGTTCAAATGTAATAAAAGAACCAAATTCAAAATTAATTATTTCATCAGCATATAGAGCAGCATTTTCAGAAGTCTTCAAGGTTCTAAGTAAAGAATACGCTCAAAATAATATTAGTTGTATCAATATTGCACCAGGTCCTATCAACACAGATAGGACTCATGAATTAATAAAAAATGTAAAAGAATTTGAAAAAATATTACCTATGAAAAGACTTGGAAAACCTGAAGAGATTGGAAATTTTGTGAAAGCAATCATTGAAAATGATATCAAATATCTCTCAGGTGTAACAATAAATTTTGATGGTGCAAATTCAAATTTTATTTTTTAAAAAATAAACTAAGAAGTTATTAGTATAGAGAACATTTCAAAGTTATGACAGAATGGAATACACTTAGAGCCAGATTTCCAGATGATGAGTTTAATGAAATTGAGAGGATAAAAGAACAGTACGGATTAAGCTATAATGAAATTATTCGTTCTGGCGTAAAATTTTATGTAGGTTTGACATTAGCAAAAGAATTACTTGGAGATACTGTTAAAGAAAAAGATATTACGATTGGTGGAAAAAATTTAGGTGAAATTATAAACAGTTCAGAAATACAACAGAATATAGAACAGAAAATTACAAAAATAGCAAAAATTTTGATTGTTGAATTATTTGAAAAAGGAATGGATTTTAAAGAAAAAACAAAAACAATCAGAAAAGAAAGAAAAGTAGGTAGGCCGAAAGTTAAAAGAAAATCAGGTAGGCCGAAACAGGGATTAGATTAAAAATTATTTTTTAAATTCAACATTTGGTGTATCTGGTTGACCTGCAATAGCAATTAATCCACCATCACGCAATTGCTGTAATAACTGCATAACTTCTTTTTCAACTTGATTTCTTTGCAATCCTGTTTGATTTGCAAAAACCTCTACTAGATCTGTAACTTTACGCTCTCCATTACAAGATTTCCAGAAATCAACAATTGCTTGATTTACCATAAATCCTTGTTCATGTTCATTAGCTAAAACCATAGAACCATCTTCTTGTTGTACTAATTTTCCAACTCCTTGAGGTAATGCAGTTTCATAATTAATTGGTGCTGGAGTATTCAATCCAGCTGCTCCCATTTCTTTTATTTTGAGTTTTCCTTCTTCAGTCATTTTATCCATTGACCATGCAGGCTCCCATACAATTTCAATATTGACATTATTTACTCCAGGAACTTTTTTAGCGAATCTTGTTGCATCAGCAACTAAAGTTTCATGTAAGGGACAACCTTGAGTTGTCATTGTCATTTTAATATCAACATCATTATTTTCGTTAACATCAATTCCATAAATTAATCCCATTTCTACAATGTTTAGAGGAACTTCAGGATCCATACATTGTTTCAAGGATTCTTCAATTGCTTGAGAAGAAACTGTACTCATATCCTATATGGTATTTTGAAAAACAATAAAAACTTTGTATTAATTAGCTTGGATTAACATTATCATTACTACCAACATAATCTACAGATTTTTTATTCAATTGAGGCTATTACATGAGAAAACTTTAAAGAATTCAGTGTTTCCAGAAAAATGAATTTGGAAAAAGAAAAATTTTTTGATAAGTATTCATCCTTTTACAAAACTGGACAAACTGGAACAAGACCAAAAATGCTTAATGCAAGATTTAATGCATTAATTGAAAATAATAAAGGAATTATTGAAAATGCTACTATTTTAGATCTTGCAAATCATGATGGTCGCTGGAGTCTTGCAGCGTTGAAAAATGGTGCAAAAAAAGTTTATGGGATTGAAGGAAAAAAAGAGCTTGTAGAAAAAGGTTTAGAGAATATGCAAAAATACAAAATTCCTGAAAATAAATATAGTTTTGTTGTTGGAGATATTTTTGAAGAGATCAAAAAAATTCCTTTAAATGAAATAGATGTAGTTTTTTGTTTTGGTATTTTTTACCATGTATCAAATCATATGGAATTATTAACACAAATTAAAAAATTACATCCAAAATATTTGATTTTAGATACTGAGATCACTAAAGCAAAATCACCTATTGTAAGATTTAGAAAAGAACCATATTTTACACCAGATTCCACTATTTCATTTAAGAAATTTATTGCTGGTAGACCAAGTCAATCAGCTCTAAATATGATGTTAGACGCTCTTGATTTTAAAACCACATATTATAATTGGGAGAAAAATATTCAAGATTGGAAAGGTTTGGAAATTTATAGTTCAGAGAATTCAATTTTATTAAAACGGTGTATCAAATATGTATTATCGTTTGTTAGAAATAAAAAAGAAAAACAAAAAAGTAGAAATGATCTAGTAAGATATTACACAACAAAACGAATAACATTAGTTGCAGAAAATCAATCTATCGCTAAATAATTTAATTGTTAGTAATCAATATTGAAAAGTTTTGTAATTGATTCTTCAAAAGGAGGTTTTGCCACTCCTTTTTCAGTAATAATTCCTGAAATTAATTCAGGAGGCGTCATATCAAATGCAGGATTAATTACACCAATATCATCAGGAGCAGTCTTTTTTTCACCAATACCTGTAACTTCACTTCCTTGTCTCATTTCAATAATTACATCTTCAGCTTTTGTTTTCAAATCAATTGTTGATAAAGGAGCTGCAACATAAAATGGAATTCCATGTTGTTTTGCCATTGTTGCTACCTGATATGTTCCAATTTTATTAAAAACATGTCCAGTCTTTACAATTCTATCAGCACCAACTACAACTTTGGTTACCAATCCATTAGCCATTGAATATCCAACTGCAGTATCAGGAACTAAACTAACATCAAATCCATCATGTTTTAATTCAAATGCAGTTAATCTTGAACCTTGTTGAATAGGTCTAGTTTCAGTAGCAATGACTTTTACATTTTTACCACTTTCTCTTGTTGCTCTAATTACACCTAACGCAGTACCATATGCAACAGTTGCAAGTGCACCTGCATTACAATGAGTCATTATAGTATCATTATCATCAAAAAGTACAGAGCCATTTTTTCCCATTGATTTGTTAATTTCAATATCTTCATCAGCCATTTTTTTAGCTGTTGAAATAACTAATTCACGAATTTGTTGTGCAGTTTCTCCAGTTTTTGCAACATTCATAATTTTTTCTAATCCCCAACCTAAATTCACAGCAGTTGGTCGGGTTGCAAAAAGAATTTTTCTAGCTTCCTCTAAATCAGACAGTAATTCATCTTTTGTTGTTGCTTTACTTTGCAAAGCAGCTAATCCTAATCCAAATGCACCTGATACTCCAATTGCAGGTGCACCCCTAACTATCAAAGTTTTGATTGCATTAGCAACTTGGTTAAAATCATCATATTCTACAAAGATTAATTCATTAGGGAGTTTTGTTTGTTCAATCATTATCACTTTATTATCTTTCCATTCAACAGTTCTAAGCGAAGAATCTATGACAATATTTTCATCCATAAAAATCAAAAATTATATCCATATTTAAAATAAAGTAAAAAAAATTGAATAATAGCCAACTGTTATATTTTCAAGAATTATTTAGACATCCACATGAATCTAGGAACTATGAATAAGGTTGATTCATCTAAAATGTATAAAATTTATGATGAATGGCCAGAAATTGCAGAAAAACAATATAATACAGATTTTAAATTAATTGAAAATGTCATTCCAAAACACATAGTATTTGCAGGTATGGGAGGTTCTGGGGCAATGGGTGATCTATTTTATTCAATTCTTTCAAAAACAGATATTCATGTTGATGTTGTTAAAGGGTACATATTACCAAAAACAGTAAATTCAAATTCATTAGTAATATGTACTAGTATTTCAGGCAATACAGTTGAAACACTTTCAATATTAAAAAATGCAAACAAAATTGGATGTAAAACAATAGCATTTTCAGATGGTGGAAAAATGCAGGATTTTTGTAAAAACAACAATATAGAATTTATTAAAATTCCTGCCTTTCATTCTCCAAGAGCTTCTTTTACATCATTTCTTTATTCAATGTTAAAAGTTCTAGGCCCAGTTATTCCAATTAATAAATCAGATATAATCGAATCTTTAGAAAAAATGAAAGAAATTAGGAAAAAAATTTCTTCAGCAAATCTTACAGATGAAAATCCTGCATTGGAACTTGCTACATGGTTGCCTAAAATTCCAGTAATTTATTTTCCATGGGGATTAGAATCAGCAGCAATTCGTTTTAAAAATTCATTACAAGAAAATGCAAAAATGCATGTTATATCGGAAGATGTGATTGAAGCATGTCATAATGGCATAGTTCCATGGTCAAAATCATCAGAAATTAAACCGATACTTGTTAGAGGCAAGGATGATTATATAAAAACACAAGAACGATGGGAGACATTGAAAGAATTTTTTCTAAAAGAAGATATAGAATGTAATGAGATTTTTTCTACATCGGGAAGTATATTGACAAAATTGATAAATTTGATTTATCTATTTGATTATTCAACAATTTACAAATCTATACTCTTAGGTATTGATCCTTCTCCAGTAAAACCAATAGAATTTATAAAAAATAAATTATAATTTTTAGACATACATCAAAATCTGAAATAGATGAAATCTTTAGGATTTCCATCATAAAATAAAACAATTAAAGTCATAATAATAGCCAATGGCATAAACCAATATTTTAATGGAAGATTTGATATGTTTAAAATCAAATTACTCTTACGGAACGATATAAAGTGTAAAATAACAAATAGTACCATTAACGCAACAGGAATCTTATAAAGTAAAATAAATTGAAGAATATTATCAGTCACAAAATCTATAAAAACATATTTTTGCATTGCGTATGAAAGATGATCAAAGTCATGAATTCTAAATGGAATCCATGCTAAAAATACAAAATACTGAGTGATAAGAATAGACAATATTTTTCCAGATTTTGTTTGAAAAAACTTAATTTTTGTTAAAAATGGAAATCGATTTTTAAGAAGATCATGTATTCCTAGATACAATCCATGCAATACACCCCAAATAACAAAATTCCATGATGCACCATGCCATAAACCACCAAAGAACATTACGATAAAAAGATTAATGTATGTACGAGAAGGTGATTTCCTATTTCCTCCTAGAGGGATATAAAGATAATCTCTTAACCAAGAAGATAACGAGATATGCCATCTTCTCCAGAAATCACTAGGAGATAAAGCAAAATATGGTTTGTTGAAATTCATTGGAATTTTGAATCCTAAAATTAAAGCGGTACCAATTGCTATGTCAGAATAACCTGAGAAATCACCATAAATTTGAATTCCAAAAGCTATCGTAGCTATCCAAATTTCAAATGAACTTGCACCAATAGGATTTGTAAATATTTGATTCACAAGGGGCGCAATATTATCTGCAAAAAACATTTTTTTAAAAAACCCAAATGCAATAATAGTAATTCCTAGTTTTAAATTAGAACTTTTAATTTGTATTAGACGAGAATAGACTGAATCATTGTTAGAAAATTTTTCTCGTAATTGAGGAAGGAATTCTTTAGCTCTTACAATTGGGCCAGCAACTAATTGTGAAAAGAATGAAACGAATAATGCAAATTCTCGAAGTGAATTACTTGGTTTTAATTGTCCACGATAGATATCTACGGTATAGCTAATTGTTTGGAACGTGTAAAATGAAATACCAATAGGCAATGCCAAATTTAGGAAGGGAATTCCATCAGATAGATTAATGTAATTTCCAAATACATTGAATTGAGTTATAGCGAAATCAGCATATTTGAAAAATCCTAATAGCCCAAGATTTCCAGCTAAACTTATGACTAGGAGTGATTTTTTACGTGCTTTAGTTTTTGAATTATAGATTTCTTTACCAACATAATAATCAAGTACTGTAGAAATTATTAAAAGTGATAGTAAGTAATTGCTAGAAAAATAAAAAAACAAATAACTTGCAATAAGTAAAAACATATGTTGAAAATTTCTATATTTTATTATTGCAAGTATAGAACAAACAACTACCAAAAAAATTAAGAATTCTATCGAATTGAATAGCATTAGGAATCAATCTCATTAAGAATCATGTTTGCAACATCATCGCTATAAATTATAGAATTTTTATTAAATGCAACATGTGAAGGGTCTGCCCATATGTCTAAACTTGCATAATTATTCGTAAAATTGTATATAGGAATATTAAATTCAACAGATATTTCGTCAAGAATATGTTTTAAATTTTGTTTGTCAGAATCAGATATGTTATCTAAATAAGATTGGCTTAACGGAGTAGTAAAAATTACGATTGGGATATCATTATTTTTTATTTCTAATATGTTTCTTTGAAGATAATCTATCTGTTCATTTTGTACAATATTAATTTGGGTAGGAATCAATATTGCAGATTTCTCAAGATCAATTTGAGATGCAATTTTAGTGGCAGGAGTTGATAAAGTCATTAATGGTGAGTTAGATAATACAATTCTATTTTCACTTGAAAGAGATTTACCAGGAGTTAGTTCCTTAATTGCTTTAAGTGTAGCAAGTTTTGGATTTAAAGAATCTAATTCATATTTGTTATTAGTTATAACATCAACATATTTTACTAAAGAAAAATCTGAAGATTGTTTTGATTCAATATTTGCAAAATCACGATAAGAAACACCGTAGAAAATAATTTCTGGTTCTAATGATAATATTTGAGATAACAATTTGTGACGAGTTTTGGGCAAATCGCCATCGTATGCTAAATTATAAACTGAATGGTTTACAGAATTTTTTGAAATTATATCATCAACATGTATGGAATTTATTCTCCCAGTTTGACTTGCCCCAAAAATAAAAATTTTTTTTTCATTAGTGTCAAAGTCTTTGTTAAAAAAAGCATTTGTTTCAATTTCTTGGAAAGTTGTACTAGGATAATAATTAAGTACAAAAAGTAAAGATGTGATGGCTATAGCTGAGGAAATAGATAATGAAAAAAGAATTTTATAGTTTTTTCCATTCATCATTTTCCAAATATTTTTGCTAGGTATTTTAGTATAGTCTTTTTTTAGTAATCATATATTAAAAATTTAATATAAAATGATTTTTTATTAGTTTTTCATTAATTTTATATTTTGAATTTTTTGTATCGTTTCTTTGTTTAAATATCACCCAAACTATCATAAATAAACAATGATGAATTTTTAACAAGTATAATTTGTCACGATTATCTACAATTAAAGAAATCTATCCCATAATTAAAAAAAATCTTAAACATCGTATGATTGTTTGCCTTTGACATATTTTTTAGCAATTGATTTTGCATTTTTGACCTTTTTTGTATAGATATTATTTATTTTATCTATTTGCCAAAGTGAATCTTCATCAATTAAATCTAGATTTGGGATTACACAGTGACCGCCAATAAATCCTGGAAATAATTTTGGTCTATTTTTAAGAAATTGCTGAATTTCATCTGCAAATGACCACATTTCGTCATAATTCACGTTGTGTTTTAATGCAATCATATTACTAATTTGAGCATAATTGATTAACCAGCCATAATATGATGTATCCACCACAATTTTTGCTAATTCCAGAGTAATTGGTTTGGACATTTGTTTTGTTTTCACACCAGATTTTTTCATAATTGTAACATATCTAGATGAAGCCCATTTTGCTTTAGGGGAATTTTTATCAATTGCAAAAAATTTAGTGTATTTTTTAAGATCAGATGACATTCTTTTATGAACACCTCTTGTTGCACTATAGAGGACTGGAATATCTTTTATTTTTTCTTGAATTTTTTTTGTGGTTCCAGGAGATATCGTACTATGTATAATTATTCCCTGAGGAGAAAATTTCTTTTTTAATTCTTGTGTATTTTTGACGAATTTAGAATTAAATGGAATACAAATATGTAAAAATTGTGTTTTATATTCATCTAATTTTGAATTATGTTTTGGTAAAAGTTTTGTATCGATATCAAATCCTTGTGTAGGATTAGCTAAATTTAGAATTTTATAGATTGGATTACCTATTTCTCCTAGTCCACATACAACTTGTTTAGTTTTCAAATTATATCTAATGAAATTTTAAGCAAATAAAAAGTGTTTCAAATTTTTTTATTAACCCATTTTATTTGATTTTATTAGTACTAGATATAGGAAGATCGAATAAAAAATAGTAGAAAGTAATACGGAAATTGCAAGACCTATCAAATCAAACATATTTCCCAATATAGCAATCAAAATTAGTAGACTTCCAACTCTTACTATACCAGAATATCCCACTACAGTAGATTCTGAGGCTTGAAGTTTTGCGGAAATAATTGCACTAATGGTTAAAGGTATTATTGAAAAGACAAGAATTTGTAGGCTTGTTTTTCCTTCAGTATATTTTGGAAAGAATTCATCTATGAAATAGGGACCAATAAATGCAGATAAAATTGCAATAAATATGGATGCGAATATAACAATTGAAATAATTTTCTTATGCTTGTTTTTATTAGATTCTTCTGATAATAAAAATGAGTGAAGAGCAATTGGTAATATTTCAAGACCAAATAATATTTGTATATTTAATTGGTAAATTCCTAATGTAGTTGACCCTAATATTGGTAATATGAGTAATTTATCAACAAATCTTGGAGCATATGTAGAAAATTCTACTCCAAAGTTATGAAATAATACTTTAAAATTATTTTTTATATCTTCAAAAAAGTTTTGTTTGAAAGATATGGTTTTAAGAAAATTAAAACTACATAAAAGATAACTAATTGCCATACCAAGTAAGATTCCCGTAATATCTAAAATGAAAAAAAGTCCTACAGGAATGGATATAATTAAAATAGCTCTAATGATTTCTAACATCATATTTTTTTTGTATTTTTTTAATCCTAACAGATTATGCATATTCATAGTAAATAACGACATACCAAAACACAATACTGCTGCAAATATGTCAAAAGTAAGTAGGATAATGGATGCAGTTGAAATTGTAATTAATGCTAAAATGTTTATGCTGTTTGCTAAAGAGGTATTCTTTTTTGCTTGAAAAACTGTAACACTGTGATTTAATCCAAATCTAAAAACTATTGAAAATGTTGCAGTTAATGCAATTAAATAATTTAGATCACCATAAGATTGGGGATCTAAAAGTGCTGCAAATATTAGATAAAAAAGAGCTTGTAACCCAGATGAAACTGCCCTACCGATCATTACAAAAGAAAATTTACTAGGATTTGATAATGACATATGATGATAATTATATTTTGTGTGATAATTTGTTTTGTCTATTTTAGCTTGTTTTCAAGCTGAATTTGAGGCTAGAATGAAATAAAAAATCTAAATTTAAAGAAATATTTTGACAATATCAAAAAAAAGTAAATAAACCCAGATTTATGCAGTATAAAGTATGAAATTAGTAGTAATTGTTCCCGCTTTCAATGAAGAAAAAACCATTGGGAAATTAATACTAGGAATTCCAAGGAAAATTTCAGGATTTGATAAAATAGAAGTTTTAGTAATTGATGATGGTTCTCAGGATAAAACAGTTGATTTTGCAATGAATGCTGGTGCAGATAAAATAGTTTCTCATCCTACCAATTTAGGAATGGGAGAGACATTCATGACAGGTGTTAGAAATTGTATTGCAATGGGTGCAGATGTCACAGTCATTATAGATGCAGATTTACAATTTGATCCTAAAGATATTCCAAAGTTAACAGTTCCAATTATCAATAATCAGTTAGATGTTGCTTTAGGTTCAAGATGGTTAAATCAAAAAGTTCAGGGAATACCTACAAGAAAATTAATTGGAAATATGATGTTTACAAAGTTAATTTCTTTTCTAGCAGGACAAAAATTTACTGATACACAAAGTGGTTATGTGGCATATTCAAGAGAAGCACTTATGAATCTCACAGTGGTTAATGAATTTAATTTTTCTCAAGAAGCTATTCTAGATTTAAAATTCAAAGGTTTCAGACTAGGTGAGATCCCCGTATCTGTAAAATATTTTGAAGAAAGAAAATCAAGAATTGTAAAAAGTATGTTCAATTACAGTTCAAGAGTCACATCAATGATAATCAAGACTCTAGTATATCACAAGCCAGTACTTACTTTTGGAATATTAGGATCATTATTGATTTTAGGTGGAATTTTTGGTAAAATTATTACTGTAACTGATATGTTTAATTTTGGTATTGATTCAGAACTAACTACAGGGTTTATTATTTTGGGTATTGTTAATTATACATTAGGGTTATTTGCCAATGTAGTTTTCAAAAGACATGCATTTACAGAAAAAAGATTGAGAGATTATATCAAAGAAACAAATTCAGATGATTGAATTTTTAATAATATTATGTGAATAAACGTAAGAAGTTTTTGCTGAAAATATTTTCTTTTGCTTCTTCTGAAACTAATGCATCTTCAACTCCCCAATACATTGATCTGTATGAACACCATGGAAAATCTGACCCGAATAAAACACGTTCCGATCCCAATAATTCTACAGCATATTCTACTCTAAGAGGGGTAGATATTCCAGATGTTTCAAAAAATATATTTGAAAATTCTTTTGCTGCATTTACAGCAGATTTTACAATTCCCGTATCATTTCCACCCATGTGTCCAAAAATTACATTAATGTTTGAAAATTTCTTTCCAACTTCTAATGCATGTAAATAAGATGAATTAGATTCAGGACTACCATCTTTGAACCGTCCACAATGAACTAACAAAGAAGATTTTTTCTTATCAAGTACTTCTAGAATTGGTTCATAAATTGGATCCGCAATTGATCTATTTTCAAAAACACCATGGAATTTTACACCAGATAATCCATCTCCTAATTCTTTTGATAGAATTTCAACATCACGAGTCACTTGAGATTGTTGAATCCAGTACAAACCGTGAAGAAAATCATGTTTTTTGGACAAATTAATTATTTCACTGTTATTTTCGTTAATATCTACATCAAGTGTAAAAATCATCATATGATCTAATCCGAATTCTTCTCTGTAATGATAAATATCCTCACTTAGTAAATGTCTCTTAATCTTGGAAGATTTCCCCATATGCATATGAACATCATTTACTTTTCTTGTAGTAACCATATTACAGTTCATTAAAGATAATTAATAATTCTTCTTGTAACACATAGTTTTAAAAATTAGAAACAGAGTTAGATATATTTTCGAGCAATTACATAGTGTAGAATTAATTAAAAATATGTAAAATTACAGTCACATTTAATATAGAAGTTTATCAAAAATTTATATGAAATTTGTTGTTACAGGTGGTGCAGGATTTATTGGAAGTCATCTTGCAAAATTTTTAGTAAAAAATAATCACGAAGTTTTAATAATTGATAATCTAATACGAGGAACATTAAACAACATAGACGAGATAAAAGATGATGTAGAATTTTACAAAGTAGATATTTCAAACTATAATGAAATTGATGCAGTAGTTGATTCAGTAGATGGGATATTTCATGAGGCGGCCCTAGCATCAGTTCCTCAGTCATTTAAAGAACCAGAGAGATATCAAGAAGTAAATGCAATTGGTTCAGAAAACATATTCAAATTAGGGGAAAAACACAATGCAAAAATTGTATTTGCTAGCACTTCAAGTGTTTATGGAGATCAAACTAAATTTCCTGTTAATGAAAATGCGCAAACAAATCCACTTAATCCATATGGACAATCAAAACTAGAAGCAGAGAAATTTGCATCAAAATATGCAGCCAAGGGCCTAAGGGTAATTGGACTAAGATATTTCAATGTTTTTGGAATTGGTCAAAATCCAGAATATGCTGGAGTCATACCTAAATTTATTGAGAGAATTTCACAAAACAAACCTCCCATTATAGAAGGGGATGGAAACAACATTCGCAGTTTTACTTTTGTGGATGATGTGGTACAAGCAAATATTCTTGCTTTTCAGAGCAATGTTAATCATGAATTTATCAACATAGCATCAGAAGATATGACATCGATTAATGAATTAGCAGAAAAAATGATTAAAATGTCAGGATTGAATCTAAAACCAATTTATGATGAACCACGAAAAGGAGATATTAAGAAAAGTAACGCAGATATTTCTAAAGCAAAAGAGATTCTAAAATGGAATACAAAAATTACATTAGAAGAAGGATTGAAGAAAATTTTTCCTAAAAAATGATTATTTTCAAATTTTGGGAGTGATTGATAAATTGAATGTTTTAACAAACAAACATTTTTTCAACAATAAAATAAATTTAATTCTTTTAATAACAAAAATTGCAATAATAACTTTTTCTGCTTACTCGGTAACTGCAAATTTTCTTCCTTTTTATGAAGGTGCAAATCCATATTTTTATGGTGTAAACTCAGTTCTTTTTGCAAATGGGCAATTTAGTGTAACAAGTGAACTAATGCAAGAAACTGGTTGGTCAGAAATAATTCCAGAAAATTGGTTACTAACAGATCATGGTACTGCTGTTCCTATGTCGGGAACAGGTCTCATGGCTATTGGTTCATTATTTTACTTGATTGGGGGCTATTATGGTCTTTTTTACTTAGCACCAATTTCTTTCATAATTCTTCTAATAGCATCAGAGAGGATATCATCAAAATTATTTGGAAATTATGTAGGGTTTTTTACTCTTTTAACTATCGCAACTAGTAATCTATTATTTAGAAATAGTATAGAATTTCAAACTGAAAGTATTTTTTCTTTATTTATTTTAGTTGGGGTTTTTTATCTAATTAAATTTCTTAAAACAAAAAATAATTATTTTTTACTTTTATCAACAATTATTTTCACTTTATCAACATGGTTTAGATTAAATGGATTAATTGCGTTGCCATTAGAAATTGGTATTATTTCTATTTACTTTATTTCTCTAATACTAATAGAAAAAAAATCTTCAATGAACAAAAATAAAATAAAAAGTAAATCTCAACAAATTACTAAAAAAATAAAAAATAAAAAAGTTTTAAAAATTTTTTTAATAATAATAATTTCTTGGTCATTCTTTCTTATTTCACATACAATTTATTATGAATATAATTTTGGTTCTCCATTAGCAAATTATGGAGATGTAAAAAAATTCAAAAACTATGATACATCTATTTCAGATATTTTTAAATTTGAATCTAAAGATTATGAAAACATTAAACAATTTTCAAAATATTTACTTCCATATCAAATTCCAGCAGTTTATAACAATTTAGATGAAAATTTTGAAAATACAATAGGGAAAAATTGGATCGGATTAATTTCAATTGGTTCATTATTATCCATAATGGTAATTTCATTGCTTACTAAAGATAAACGAACAGAAATTTTAACATTAATTATATTCATTTGTAGCATAGTTTGGTTTTTTTCTTCAATAACAACTGAATACAGAGCAGAACAAGGAGTTCCAGGGAGATACATGCTTCCTGCTTTTGTTTTATCCACTATGATTTTTGGATATTTTTTGCAAAAAATTATAGAAATCAGTATTAATAAAAATAAAGTGATTTTAAAGAGGTTAGTAAGATTTTCAAAGATTAATTTAATTATAATTTTAGGAGTTTTCTTTATTTTAGCATTTTATTTTTCAAATCCAGTTCAAATTATAATAGAAGAAGGATGGCAATTTAAAAATCCTGAAGAATTTTCCAAAAAATATCCTCTTAATTTAGAAGGATTATCTAATGATAGTGTAGTAATTACAATGATTGGGGTTAGAGCAGTAGAGTATGGTTTAATCTCTTTTAGTCCCATAGAAAATGGAGAAATCTCTTCTGACTCAATTAAATTATTAGAAAAAATAATCAATGATGGACATGATGTTTATGCATTCAAAATTCCATTTATAGAATTTGAAAAAAATATGTATAATAATTTAATTAATGAACATGGATTTATTTTGAAAGAATATTCTAAGACATTTTGTAAAGTAGAATTATCATCATCAGAAAATCTTGTATCAGATCTAAGTTGCATGAATAATGAACCCATAAGAAAACCTCAAAAATAAAATTAAAAAATTGTAGACCTATAATGATTACAATTAATTAACTTTAAATGTAACAGATAAAATTAAATTTTGAAAAATTAATGATAAAACTACCAAATTTTGAAAAAGCGTTTGAATATGAGAATAATTTTTATCTATCATGTGACATTACGCGAATAAGTAAAATCTTATCTCATTATGAAATTTATAAAATGATTAAAGAAGTTCCAGGTGAGATAATAGAATGTGGGGTTTTTAAAGGTGCATCATATCTTCGCTTTTCAATGTTCAGAGAAATATTTGGTAATCCATATTCAAAAAAGATTATTGGATTTGATACTTTTGAAAAATTCCCAGAAACATCTAATCATGAGGATAAAAAAGCAAGAACACAATTTATTGATTCAGCAGGATCTGACTCCATTTCAAAAGAGCAACTTTTAAAAATTTTAGAATATAAAAAATTAAACAGACATTTGGATCTGATTGAAGGGGACATCACCCAAACAGTTCCAGCATATGTTAAAGCAAATCCAGAATTAAAAATTTCACTTTTAAATTTAGATACGGATATTTATGAGCCAGCTGTAACTATCTTAGAAAATCTATATCCAAAAATTACTAAAGGTGGAATTCTCATGCTTGACGATTATGGTACACATCCTGGAGAAACAAAAGCTGTTGATGAATTTTTTCAAGATAAAAATATTGAAATTAAAAAATTTTCTTTTGCTATGACTCCATGTTATATAATAAAACCATAATATGATATGAGAATTATTTAGATATAATATTAAATTAAAAAATTTGTTTGATTCCACTTTTTAGAAGTATTATTATTTACTAAAAAGAGGAAGCTTTCAATTATGGATAAAATAACATTAGAAAAAATTATTTTTAATTATTAAATAAATAACTAGTCTGCAGTTTTTTTCAAAAAAAATATCAATTAAGAAAAATGGATGATCTTTATCAATTCTACGAAGAAGTAAAACAGGCATTAAATTATACGTTAACAATAGTTTATGAATCAAAAGAAGAATAATTAGAAATTATTTTCCAACAGTTTGTTCTCTATTGGTATATTTATCGATTTTAATAAAACGATCTCCTAATTTACTAGTACTGCTTTCCATTTTTCTAGGCATATAGCAATGCTTACAAGGTTGAATTTCTTTTGTACCTGAATGTTTGATTTGAATTTCTCTAGCTTTGGTTAGTATTTTACCATGCCAAACATCAAAAAGGGATTCATTATTTACATCCCCCAATGGATATTCTTCCCATCCATCATTGGCACATAACATCACATGACCATTGGCACCTATTACTAGTCTTTCCCAAAGTTGAGGACACGTAAAATTTTCTTCAAATTCTATGTTTGTATCATTTTCTAAATAATCAAGAAGAGGATTTGCAGCAATTTGATCAGTGATTGGTTCGAAAGTGTCATAAAATTCTTTAGGATTTTCTGATATAGCTGGCCAGACTGTTTGAACTTTTATCACAGGTTTAACAACATTTCTTTTATTTTTAATTTCTTGATAGTGTTTTATTTTTTCAACTGAGTCTTCATATTTTAGTGGATATCTAATTTTATTATATGTTTCACCGATTCCGTCAAAAGAAATAGTAAGCCAATCTAATTCAAGATCAATTAATTTTTCAAATTTTTCTTCATCAAGAAATCCACCATGAGTAAGACAAGATACTTCTTTGATTCCTTTCTCTTTGGCATATTTGATCATGTCATAGATATTTTTATTTAGAAATGATTCCCCCCTAAGACTTAATCGAATTGAATATAGATTGTATTTTGCACATTCATCAATTATTTTTTTGTATAAATCAAAAGTCATGTTTCCACCATTAACTTTTGTTTTAAATTTTTCAGTTGTTGTATAACACATTGGACAATTCAAATTACATAAACTTGATAGTTCAACATCTACATGTGATGGGAATTTAGATACATGGTGTAGTCTAGGCAATAAATGCCATCTAATTCGATTTATGAAATAACTGAATAAATGACCTTTACCACGTTTAAGATCAAATTTGAAATTCTTTAGACCAGATGTTAAACGAAATTGAGGAGTTTTAGTTTTCATTTATATCACATACTTTTGGTTTGATAATTAAAGTCTCTGTAACAATTGCAGAAAAGTGTATTATTTTCCATTTTAATCAAATTGATACCACTGAAAGATCATTTAACCGTAATCGAATAATTTCAAATGCCTCAGAGGCATCATATCCAGAAAGACTTCCCCATCGAAATGCTCCAGCTTCAGTCATTTCTTTTGAGCGTGGATGTGGAGGTTTTCTAATTTCATAATGATATGCCTTTAGTGCTTCAACTTTTGATTGTAATTCATTAGAAATATTGATGAAAAGACTGGGTTGAAATTGATATGGAGGTTTCCAATCAGTTGATGCAGGAATCTCAAAAGATGCAATCATAGACACATTAGAATCAGGAAGAGGTCTTGCAGCAGTTATAGTTGCTTCATAAACTACACGATGATCTAAATTTAGATCGTTAAAATGATGAGTAAATATAATTTCACATTTGGTTTCTTCTATTTCTTTTTCAACTTCCTTAATTATTCGTAATAATGGGACTTTATCTAATTCTTGATTAGGTAAATCTAAAAACCGCATTTTATTAATGCCTAAAATTTTTAATGCTTCTCGAGCATGATCTTTTCTAATTTCTATTTCAGCATTCATTTTTTCCATTTCTTCATCAGATATATCATAAACAGGGTTATTCACAAATCCAGATTTACGCCTAGCAGTGATTCCTTCAGATACAAAAAGAACAGTCACATTATGATCTTTTGACAATTTTTTTAAAGTGCCACCCATTCCAATAGTTTCATCATCAGGATGAGCACAAACAACAAGAATATTCAATAGTAATTAAAATAGAATTTACATAAATTTAATTATATTGGTCTACAAAATTATTCATTAGATATACGTTGTTGGATGAATCTGAATGGCAGTTGTAATCATACAAGCAAGAATGAATTCCACTAGATTGCCCAATAAAGCTCTTTTAAAAATTGGCGAACAATCCATGTTGCATCATGTAGTAAAGCAAACAAAAGCATCCAGATTGGTAAAGGATGTAATTATTGCAACAACAAATTCTCCAAAAGATAAAAAAATTGTTAATTTTTGTATAAAAAATAATCTAAAATATTTTTGTGGTTCAAATAATGATGTTTTAGACAGATATTTCAAATGTGCTAAAAAATTTTCATGTAATACAATTGTTAGGATTAGTTCAGATTGTCCATTTATTGATCCTGTCATAATTGATCAAATAATTTTGAAATTTCGTAAAAATTCATTTGATTATGTTTCAAATAATTTTGAAAAAAAGAATAAAAAATGGGAAAACTCTATGTGCGGTTTTCCTCAAGGTATGGTAGTTGAAATTTGTAATTATAAAACTTTAGAAAAAGCTTGGAAAAAAGCAAAAAAACCTTCAGAAAGAGAACATGTTTTTCCATATGTTCAGTTTAATACCAGATCGTTCAAAGTATCTAATCTTGTTTACAAAAAAGATCTTTCATTCATTAGATGTACCGTGGATAAAAAAGAAGATTTGAAATTTGTACGAGAATTATGGAAACGAATACCTAAAACAAAAAAAATCATTCACATTAAAGATATTTTAAAAATTGTTAAAAATGAACCTCTTTTAGTTAAAATTAATAATAAAATAAATTTTGATGATGGTTATAAAAAATCAATTCAAAAAGATACAAAATATTTAAAAAAAAGGAGTAAAATAAATTGAAAGAATTTGATTTTGGAATCAGAGTAGACATGGGAGGGATAATAGGATCAGGTCACATTTACCGTAGTTCTGCATTAGCAGACGAGTTAATTAAAAATGGTAAAAGCGTAGTCTTTATAGTAAAAAATAAAAAAAAATTTCTTTTACACACACACGGAAAAAAATATCATTGTATTGATTTGAAAACATCTAATGATAATGAATGCATAAAAAAATGTGAAAAACTAAAAGGAATAAAAAATTTGATTTTAGATTTACAAAAACATAATGAAAAATATTCTAAAAAACTAAAAAATAATTTTTTTATTATTTCAATAGATGATATAGGAAATAAGAAAATTTATTCCAATGTTATAATTAACGGTCAAATTGGAAAATTTAACTACAATTACTCCTTTAATGATCTATCTACAAAACGTTTGTTAGGTACAGATTATATTATTTTACGAAATTCATTTCATAAGTTAAGTAAAAAATTCTCTATTTCCAAAAAACCAATCAAAAAAATTCTTTTAGCTTTTGGAGGTTCTGATGATGAAGATGTTATAAGGAAAATTTTGCCTTTTTTAATTAGTAGGAATTTTGATCTAACAGTAATCCTAGGAGCAACTTATCCACATTCAAATGTAATTTTTCTTTTAGCTAAAAAACACAAAAATTTACAAATTAAAAAATCCCTTAATGAAGTGGCTTCAATTTATTTAAAAAATGATATTGTCATCGCATCTTCAGGTATGACGAGTTATGAATTAGCTTGCTTGGGAGTTCCATCTTTGTTTATTCCATCTGGTGAACATCAACATAAGATAGCTAAAGAGTTTATGAAGAAAGGTTTTGGAATAAACTATGGGTTTTGGGATGATGATTATGATCATTTTTCAAAAGTTCTTACTAAATTTTCAAGTGATAGTTTTAGAAAAAAAATGAATAAAAATGGTAAAAAAATAGTAGATGGTAAAGGCATTTTTAGAATAATCAAAGGTTTAATTAATTCAGATAGTTATGGGTTATCTTAGGTACAATTATCTTGCTAAAACAAAAAAAAATACTAGTTACAGGATGTTCTGGACAAATTGGTAAAAATCTAATACCAAAATTAATTGAATTAGAATTAGATGTGTATGGACTAGATATTCATAAGCCTGAAAATACTAAATCATATCAATTTCTCCTAGCAGATTTAACTGATTCAAAATCTTTGTCATTACACTCAGAAATTCTAAATGAAATAGATCTAGTGATACATTTAGCGAGTAAAATTGAAAATACTCAAAATGTAGTAGTAAACTCTAAAGAAAATATTGAAATCAATATTGAAGGTACCATAAATCTTCTTGAATTTTTAACTAATGTTAAACATGTTTTTTATGCAAGTTCATACATGGTATATGGAAATCCGTATCATGATTTGATTAATGAGGAACATGTAACCAATCCTACTAATATTTATGGTTCAAGTAAATTAACTACAGAAAAATTCTTACAAGTATTTGCAATGAGAAGAAAATTTCTTTTAACTATTTTTAGATTCATGGGAGTGTTTGGACCAAATACCCCAAAAAGTGGAAGAGCAATTCCATCATTTATTGATTTAATTTTATCAGATAATTCACCTACTTTGATTGGTGATGGAAAAAGTAGAAGAAATCATATTCATTTAGATGATGCAATAAATGCAATAATAAACTCATTAAAATTTTCAAAGGGAGGAATTTTCAATATTGGTGGAAAAGAGTCTCCAAATAACTTAGAATTAATATCAATTATCAATGAAATTACTGGTAAAAATATAGCACCAACTCATAAAAATCAAGAAAGTAGGGAATCAAATTTCATTTTAGATAATTCATTAGCAAATAAGAGAATTAACTATATTCCTTCAATTGGAATAAAAAATGGTTTGATAAATCATATTGAAAGTTTGAGGAAATCTAAATGAATGATTTAGCAAATAAAAAAATCTTAATTGCTGGTGGTACAGGTCAAATTGGTTCTTTTCTTGCTGAAAAATTAATCAATAGTGGAGCTATTGTGTACATTCTTGGAAGGAATCTCAAAAAAGATTATTTTCAAGAAACAAAAATTAATGAATCTAACAATTTTATAAAATTTGATTTAATTAATGATGATATTGAATCTATCAAAAATAAAATTAAAGATGTAGATTACTTAGTTCATTCTATTTCAGATATTTCTCATGAAACAACTGATCTATTTTATGATGCGCGTAATTCAATTGATGTAAACTTGAAAATTCTTTCACCACTTTTGTGTAATCTTCAATCAATTAAAGGAATATGTTTTCTAAGTAGTATTGCAGTTTATGGAAAAACACCATCTTTTCCAATTGATGAAAATCATTCAACTAATCCTATCTCATTTTATGGATGTGGTAAACTTGGTGCAGAAAAATTTTTACAGAACCATTGTGATCATATGCATATTCCTTTGACAATTCTAAGAATTTCACAAGTTTTTGGACCTCGAAATCTTAGTAATCAAGTAATTCCAATGTTTATTAAAAAATTTCTAAATAATGAATCAGTATCTATAGTAAATGATGTTTCTAAAGATTTTATTTATGTTACAGATGTTGCAGATGTTATAATAACATCAATATTAAAAAATAAAAATGGAATTTTTAATATTGGATCAGGGGAAAAAATTACTATAAACAAAATTTCTAATATAATTTCTAAGTTAACAAAATCAAAAAATGAAACTCAAATTATTGAAAAACAAGGAGAATATAATTCATTTATTAAAATCAACAAGGCACAAAATGAATTGAATTTTTTACCAAAAATTACACTTGAACAAGGACTAAAAAAAGAGATCGAGTGGCATACCAAATACAATGATTATGGACATTTTGGGAAATTTGGTGAATAGAATTTGAAAGTTATTGGAATTCACCAACCAGGATATTTACCGTGGCTAGGATTTTTTAAAAAAATGTTGAATTCGGATATTTTTGTTTATTTTGATGACGTTAGTTTTGTAAAAAATAATTATTATAATAGAAATTTGATTCGTACAAATTCTGGTCCATTACAATTAACTATACCTGTTAGAATGGAGACAGAATCAAAAATTAATGATGTGAAAATTGACACTAGTCAAAATTGGCAAATAAAGCATAAGAAATCAATACTTCTTAATTATTCTAAAACAAAATATTTTAAAAATTATTCAAATTTTATTGAAGAACTATATGGGGAAAAAATGGAAAAGATTATTGACATCAATATAGAAATAATTGAATTTCTAAAAAAAGAATTCAATATTAAAGCTAAAACAATTTTTTCTTCAGAATTAAATGTTACAGGAACAGCATCAGAGAGAATTTTAGAAATTTGTAAATTATTAGATGGTGAAAAATACATTACAGGAACAGCATGGGCAAAGAAATTCTTGAATGTTGAAGGTTTTAAAAAAAATGACATTTCTGTTGAATTTCAAGAATTTGTGCATCCAGAGTATAAACAACCAGGCAATAATTTTATCTCAAATATGACAGCATTTGATTTATTATTTAATGAAGGTAGCATTAATTCATCAAAGATTCTAAAAGATGCAGTTACAAAAAATACAATTGCTTGATAAAATTATTTCATTTTATCATAAAATTATAATTTACTTGTTCATACAAATGAAATATTATATAGAATACATCAAAATTATTGATATTCATGAAAAATGTGAAATTAATATCAGAAAATATTGGAGATGGTTTTCCATGCTATTTTATAGCTGAAATTGGGAATCTTTTTAAAAATTTTGAAGAAGCTAAAAGATTAATTGATTCAGCAAAAGAAATTGGAATTAATGCTGTAAAATTTCAAACTTGGGATATTGAAACATTTACAACTAAAAATAATTTCTTTGATTTTGAAGCAATAGGTCACGTTTCTCAATATGAACTCCATAAATCATTACAAATTTCAGCGGATTTACAACATCAAGTTATAGATTATGCAAAAAAAAATAATGTTACAATTTTTTCTGCTCCAAGTCATATTAAGGATATTAAATTGATGGAGGAACTAGATGTACCAATTTATAAAATCGGTTCAGATTTAGCATGCCATATTCCACTACTAAAAGAAGTAGCAAAACTAGACAAACCAATAATTCTATCCACAGGAATGTGTACATTAGAAGAAGTTAGGAATTCGGTGAATGCCATATTATCCACAGGAAATGAACAATTAGCAATATTACACTGTGTTGCAGATTATCCTACTAAACCTGAAGAAACTAATCTTTCTGTAATATCAACATTAAAAAAAGAATTTGATCTTCCAGTTGGTCTTTCTGATCATAATATTGATCCTGCAATAGCAATTGGAGCTGCATCTATGGGTGCAAATTTAATTGAAAAACATTTTAAAGATTTACGTAATTCTCCTTCTCCTGACGATGTTGTTGCATTAGATAAAAATGAGTTTAAACATATGATAGAATCAATTAGGTTAATTGAAATGGCTAAAGGAGATGGCCAAAAAAACCCAACAAAATCTGAAAAAGTCAATCTTCGGACCAATCGTGTTAGCATAGTTTCAATGATGAAAATTAAAGCTGGTCAAGTTATCACCAAAGATTTGATAGACATTAGAAGACCAGGTACAGGAATTCAACCAAGTCATTTTGATAGTGTAATTGGTAAGAAAGCAAAAATTGACATATCAAAGGAAGAGCCCATAACTTTTGATATGATAGATTAGTTATGTGTAGACAAATTCTATTGTGCCTATCTTTTAATTTAACATAACTTGTTTTATATTACAAATTATTTAGAAAAATATAGTCATGGTAAAAAAAGAATTTCAAAAAGATTTAGAAAAATACTTTGAAGATGGTAAAGATAGTACATTTGATAAACTATCAAATTTTCCAAAATTTGTCCCACGCCAAGACATTACAAGATTTCTTGCTAAATATGAGATTTATAAAAAAATTTTAGAAGTTGACGGATCAATAATTGAATGCGGAGTTAAGTTTGGAGGAGGATTAATGACATTTGCTCATTTAAGTAGTATTTTTGAACCTGTAAATTATACCAGAAAAATTATTGGGTTTGATACATTTTCTGGTTTTCCAAATTTAGTAAAAGAGGATAAAGGTTCAAAACACTCTGAAGCAAAAAAAGGTGGCTTTAAGGCGGATTCATATGAGGATCTCAAAAACTCAATTTCACTTTTTGATTCAAATCGGTTTTTGGGTGAAATTCCTAAAGTTGAATTAATAAAAGGAGATGCCACAAAAACCATTCCAAAATATATTAAAGAAAATCAGCATTTGGTAATTTCGTTATTGTATTTGGATTTTGATATATATCAACCTACAAAAATTGCTATAGAAAATTTCCTTCCACGAATGCCAAAGGGTTCAATAATTGTATTTGATGAAATTAATAATCCTGATTTTGTAGGTGAACCAAAAGCCCTTTTAGATACAATAGGAATGTCAAACTTGAAAATTAAAAGATTTAGTTTTAACACTTTCATGTCATATGCAGTCCTAGATTAAGGAAAATGGGGTAAATTTTGATTAATTTACTTCAAACATAGATTAAAAAAGTGCGATATAGTGTTATTTTCAAGCATTTCTAAAAACACATCAATTGTATAGTATTTTACATCTTACCGGAGTTGATATCCACATACACCTAGTTTTTTGAGAAAATAATTCATTATAATTAAATATTGATGTTTTTTAAACTAATTATAATTTGTCTAAATTATCCACAATAAAAGAAATTTTTGAGTTGTTTATTCATAGAAGAAAATTCCATATGTTTCCAATTGTAATTTTATTAATTGCGTTAATTGGGATTACAACTCTTGCACAGTCAGGCCTAGTGACATTAATCTATCCAATATAACATGGACACATCATCACCAAGGTTCAAATCATTTGCTGTTACTATTGGTATTTCATTTTGGTTTTTTGTTATTAGTAATTCAATGGGAGTTTTTTCAATTGAAATATTAATTTCGTTTATTGTTGGGACTTTGATTATCACACAAATATTATCCAAAAAAATTTCAAAAGGATTAGATATTTTAGCAGAAATTAATACAAAAATATTTCTTGGAATATTGTTTATTACAGTGATTTCAGTTTATGGAATATTATTTAAATTATTACGAATTGATTTACTCCGATTAAAAAAACAAGATGACACATACTGGTTGAATGTCAAACAAACAAAACCTCATAGAATTAGGAAACAATACTAATGTATAATTTAGGAATATCTTGTTACTATCATGATTCTGCAGCAGCATTACTCAAAGATGGACACGTAATTGCAGCAGTTGAAGAAGAAAGATTTTCAAGGAAAAAATTTGATGATTCGTTTCCATACAAAGCCATTCAGTGGTGTCTTGATGAGGAAGGAATCACACCTGATCAAATTAATTCAGTTGCATTTTATGATAAACCTGTTTTAAAATTTGAGCGATTATTGGATAATTATATTGCAGTTGCCCCCAAAGGATTACACAGTTTTTTAGATGTTATTCCAAAATGGATTCATAAGAGACTATGGATTAAAAATGATATTAAAAAAGCGCTAAAAGGATTCAAAGGTGAAATAATATTTCCAGAACATCATTTATCTCATGCAGCACATGCATTTTACACATCTCCATTTGAGGAATCAGCCATTCTTACAATTGACGGAGTAGGTGAATGGAGTACAACATCATATGGACATGCCTGTAATGATTCTGTGACAATTATAAATGATATTAGATGGCCACATTCATTAGGATTATTTTATTCAGCATTTACATATTTTTTGGGATTCAAAGTTAATGAAGGGGAATACAAGCTTATGGGATTATCATCTTATGGAAAACCAAAGTATTATGATTTAATTCTAGATAATCTCATTGATGTGAAAGATGATGGGAGTATTCACCTTAACATGGAATATTTTGCATTTACATATGACAAAGTAATGACTAATAAAAAATTCTCAAAACTGTTTGGAATAGAACCAAAAACAAAAAATGAAAAAACTTTACAAATTCATTTTGATATTGGAGCTAGTGCACAAAAAGTACTAGAAGATGTAATTTTAAAAATGATAAATCATATTTATGCCAAAACAAAAATGAAAAATATCTGTATTGGTGGAGGTGTTGCACTTAACGGTGTTGCAAATTATAAAATACTTTCTGAAGGTCCTTTTGAAAATATTCACATTCCTCCATCTCCAGGTGATGCAGGTAGTGCTGTAGGTGCTGCACAATACTTGTATTATGTTTATCATAAAAATCCTAAAAATACATCAAGTAATACCCAATTAATTCAAGAAAATATCTATGTGGGTCCATCACATAGTAATGAAGAAATTAAATCATTTTTAGATTCCAAAAATATTTCATACGAATCTTTTGAGGGGATTTCATTGTTACAAAAAACAGCAAAACTAATTTCTGATGGAAATGTGGTTGGTTGGTATCAAGGAAAGATGGAATGGGGTCCACGTGCTCTTGGAAATAGAAGTATTTTGGCAGACCCTAGACGTGCAGATATGAAAGATATTCTAAATGCTAAAATTAAACATCGTGAATCCTTTAGGCCATTTGCACCCTCAATTATGGAAGAATTTTCGGAAGAATATTTTGAGATGGACATTCCAAGTCCATACATGTTAATGGTTGCACCAGTTAAAAAACCCAAAGAGATTCCAGCTGTAACCCATGTAGATGGAACAGGAAGATTACAAACAGTTTCTAAAGATACAAATCGATTATATTATGATTTGATAAATGAATTTTATAAAATTACACAAGTTCCTGTGATTATTAATACATCCATGAATGTTATGGGAGAACCAATAGTCAATACACCAGAACAAGCATATCAAATGATAGTAAAAACAGATATGGATTATATTGTTATGGGAAATTATTTGGTGCAAAAATAATGTCAGTTCAAGTTTCATACAAAAAACAGATTCAAATATTTATTTTATTATTTTTAGTTATTTTAGGTGTTGCAGAAGGAACTGCACGAATTTATGAATCGCTTAATCCACATTGTGGTTTTCTTAAAAGTGATGTAATGAAAGATGTTGATATTTTTCTTAAAATAAAGATTTGTTATGATCATGATGCACTCAAATGGTATGAAGATGTTATTACCCTATACGAACCCAATCAACACTTTGAAACAATCAATATTAATTCTCACGGATTTAGAGGGCCTGAAATTACAAAAGAGAAAGAAGATGGAACATATAGAATTTTTATGGTAGGAGGTTCAACAACGTTTGGGGCTGCAGCATCTTCAGATGATAATACAATTCCAAGTATTTTACAAAATAAAATCAACAATCTTCAGTTAGATACTAAAATTGAAGTTATTAATGCAGGAATTGGTGGAGCAGGATCCGCTGAAGAAAAATTTTACATAGAAACAAAATTGTTGAATTTTGAACCAGATCTTTTCATTATATATGATGGAGTTAATGATGCAGGAGAAAATGTAACATTAGAAACAGTGGATGAGGAGGGAAAAACAATAAGTCTTAAACCAATTGTAAAAGGAGAAAATGAAAAAACAAATGATGGTTTAAAATTCAAAAACTTTCCATTTTATAGAACACCATTTGTAGCGAAACAAATATTTTTTAATCCAAATATCGACCTTCCAAAAACTGAAATTTCAGAACAAAGTATACAGCTTTTTAAACAAAGATGGACAGATGTGTGTGAATTAGGGAAAAAGGAAGGATTTTCAATGGTGGTATCAGTTCAACCAATGTTAGGAAGTAGTACAAAAATTTTATCACCATCAGAAACAATAAGAGTAAATGAGAAAGATTTTCTTTCAGGACGATTACAAACTCTTGATGGGATGGTTGAAGTATTAGATGACTTAGATAGACATTGTACTAAAACAATAGATCTTACCAATGTATTTGACAATGTAAATGAGCCAATTTATTTGGATGGAGCACATTTGTATGATTCAGGAAATAAAATAGTCGCAGAAAAAATGTTTGAAGAAATCATACCAATAATTTTAGATGAAATTTAAATGGTTAATTTTAGTATAAAGATTGTTTGTTCATTAAAATAAAATTACACTACTAAAGTTATTAATTGGAATCAAATCTATGCATATAATAAAAATGATAATGAATATTATTTTTTAAAAATTACATGTATAATACTATTAAATAATTTTCTAGTTTTTTTATCAGATAGATATGTTAATCCTAAATAAGAAAAAATTCCTAAAAATAAATAAAAACATAAGATAGGTATGAATTCAAAAATATTAGAATTATATTCTAAATATTCATTCATCAGTAAATAAATTCCAGAAAAAACACCACTACTGATTGCCAAATATTTTGTAACAGAAATTAAATCAATATACAGTGGAAAATTCTTTCTAACTAAGTAATAATAATAAATCGTAAATGGTATTTCTACTACAAATAATATAATTGCCCAATAAACAACAAGATCTATTTGTGAAGCATTTGATTGTATTAGAAGGAAAAGTCCAATTCCCAAAGTACTAAGATATACAGCACGTCGAATCAATCGTATACTTGGTAAATAAAATAATTTACTTTTTAGATAATCTTTTTGCGTAGATTGTGTTGTATCAACTTTCTCTATTCCTTGAAGTGCTAAAGTAAATGAACTTCCTAGCATTTTTATGAACGAGAATAGGGTGATGAATATTACTGCAGTTACTGCAACATCATAAACTGGATTAAGTATGAATAATGCTTGTTTTGAAAAAGTTATAGCTATTGCCATAAATAAAAATGCAAAATAAATTAATATGATTAAATTTGATTGCAGATATTCTTTTCGTCCACCGCTTAATAATTTTGGATAAACTGCCCTTGTTATTTGACTAGAATGACGTACAGCAGTACCAATTGTGAATGCTGCTACCCAATAGGAAAGTCCTACTACTGAACCAGTAATTAAAGAAAATATTAATACATCAAGAACTACCATATTAGGGAATTTTATGTACGAAGGAAGCCAAGCACGTTTAATCCAATTTTTAATGAAATCTTTGTTAAAATTATTTTGTAGTTTATTTCTTAATAGAATTACCAAAATAATGATACTTGGAATGTAAGCAATGGCAAGAGACAAAATTGCTCCATAAACTCCAAGTTCCATAAAATAAACAAAGATTAATCCTGTTGGGATCTTTGCTATATCAAAAATAATTACACCATAGCTATTCACATGAGGTTTTGAACCTAAGGCAATTGAAGAAAGAGTTCTATTCAAAAATGAAAAAGGTATGATTAATGTGGCAAAAAATAAAATATCAGTATCAACATCTATGGACTCACTTACAAAAAATGCTATTACAATAAAAGCTAAAATTCCGACAATTGAAAAAATGCCACTACTAATTACTGCAGTTTTCCCTGATTCAGTACCTCTTGCTGTCTCTCTTGTTGCCCAATATGAAATCATTGGTTCAAGAATTATTACATATGTAATTAAGCCCCCAACTAAGCCCCAAGTGCCCAATTCTTCGGGAGTTAGACTCCTGGTAACAATCAAAATAAAGATCATTCCAGTAATGACACTAGATAATCCTATCACTAATCCTATTAATCCAGAGTAAGTAACTCGAATTGATGACACTGTATTATCCTCTAATTTTTTCTAATTGTAAATAATACATAAAAGTTTAAAAATTATTCATCTCCAATTTTTTTCAAACATAGATTAAAAAAGTGCGATATAGTGTTATTTTCAAGCATTTCTAAAAGTGTATTAATTGTGTGATGTTTTACATCTTTCATAGTTCCAATTATTGGTAAATCTATATCTCTTGGAACATAATATTTTGCTTCATATCCATAATCTTGGAATTTTTTAAGGAATTTTTTGGTTCCTTCGATTCCCAATAAGGTAACATGAACTTCAATCTGAAACATGGGTTTTGATTTTTTTATAATTTTATCCATTCCATCAATAATATGGGATTCATATCCTTCTACATCCATTCGTACAAAATCTACATGATTGATGTTTAATTCATCTAAAAAAGTATCCATACGTTTAGCTTTAACTTTGATTAATTCACCTGGTAGGTTTGTTGTTTCCCCATCTGGAATGGTGAATGATCCATTTGATTCTTCATATACCAAAAAATTAACGTTTCCATCTATGTCTCCTGCAGCAAAATTATACGCATCCACATTTTCTGAATCTTGAATCTCTAAATTTTTTTTCAAATGTTGAAAATTTGGTGGAGATGGTTCAATGGCAATTACTTTTCCATCTTTACCAACAATTTTGGATTCAAAAAGAGTGTAATATCCTATATTTCCACCTACATCTAAACATGTCATACCTTTTTTTAGTTCTTGAGAAAGAAGTTTTGTAGTAAGTGGTTCATGGGTTTTGAACATCATTAATTCTGAAGATATTCCTAAATCACCTGGAATTACTGCAAGTTTGTATCCATTTACATGAACAATTTGATCATTAGAATTTTGGTTTTGTATTTTTTTTGTAGCTACATATGCATAGTGAAAAACAACACGAATTGCTTTTAAAATTCCATAATTTTTTCTATATTGTTTAACATTCCATATAGCATGCGAGATTTTTCCTGAACGACGAGTTGACAATCTATCTTGTTTAATAATAATTTAGTAATATAAAACAAGTTACATTGTATTAAATGGCTTAACTCAGAAAAATGTCTACAAATTATTAATTAATTATTTTTAAAATTAAATAACCTAAAATAGTTTTTATTATACAATTAATTTTTAATTTTTAATGTTAATTATATCTCAAAACGCTTCAAATTATAGTATTCCATTTCCAGAGAAAACAGTTTATCGAATTAATCTTGCATGGGTAAATAGTATTAAAGAATTAGAAGATTTATTACAAAAACACAAAGATCAACAAATTTTCCTAGACTTACCTAAGGGTAGAATTAAACCCCCAAACAATAGATATGTACTGGAAGATTTATTTACAATTTTAAACACATATACAAATATCAAATATTTTGCAGTTTCTAATGTAAATTATCCAGAAGATTTAAGCATATACATCAAAGTTATTCCAAATAGAATTATCCTTGTACCAAAAATTGAGAGTCCCACTGCAGTAGAAAATATTAAAAAGATTATAGATGTAATTCCAACAACTGAAAAAATGGTAATGTTAGATCATGATGATTTGTATTCAAATTTAATTAAAAATAAAGAATCATCATCAAAATTTACAGAGTATATTACTATACTTAAAGAAAATTGTGAGAAAAATAATGTCACATTATTACGAACTATTGGAGTAATTTTTAGTGATGAAGAAAAACGTACAACTCAATATATAAAATAATTAAGATTTTAAATAAATAATTTATAGAAACATGTTAAAATTATTTTTTTAATTATTTGTCCCAATCAAATCTCTTTCCAATAAGAGAATACAATTCTTCATTGTAAGGTTTACAATACTCTAATAATTTTTCTCTTGTCTTAGAATTCATTTTTAATGATAGTCTTTGTTTAGAAAATTTTTCATATTTTGGTAATTTCCATTTTGGTAAATCAAGAAATTTAATTGCTTGATTGTAAACTTTTTCAGGTTCACGAGAAAACTCTCCATTTTCTAAAACAAGAATCTGTTTCATGGAAAAATATTTCAACCAACGTTTAAGACGAATAGCATACAATCCTGTTGTGATATATGCAAGACTATGATAAATAGAACTGTAATAATTTTCATTTTTCTCCATTTTTTCTTGTTCTCCTTCAATCCTTGATTTTTCCTGTTCAATAACTTCCTCAAAAGAGAGTTTTTCTGAACCATTTTTCATTTTTCGTATATAGTGAGAAAATGCTCTATCTACAGGATTACGTAAAAGGAGTATTAATTTCATGTTAGGATTCAAATCATGAATTCTTTGTGGTGCATGTGGGTTCTGTAAATATGCACCAGAAGCTTCTCCTGTGATGAATTTTTTATGTTTAAGTTTAGAAAAAGTAGATTTTTGCAACTTTGATGGAAAATTCATTCTATACCAGTTAATACCTCGATCATAATACATATCAAAAAAACGTGGTTCTTTAACTACACAAGGTTCAATGTTTGGATGTTGTGCAAGATATTGATATAGTGAAGTAGTTCCTGATCTTGAAACTCCAAAAATAATAAAATCAGGAATAACATGAAATGGACCAGCAAAATTACAATATGTTCTGTATAATGATCTACCAATTGGATATAATGGAGAATTAGAACTAATCTTATCCTTTAATTGACTTTTAAACTGTGTTTCACTCATCATTTCCAATCAAAATCCCTATCCAATAATTGATACAACTGCTCATTATAAGGTCTAAAATAATCTGTTAATTTTTCTCTCGTTTCTTTTCTAATTGATGAATATTTTCTCATTCTATGTGCTTTGAATGATACCAATTCATGTTTTGGTAGTCCTAGAAAATTTAAAGATTCTTGATAGATTTTGGATGGATTAGAATAAAGATCTTCACTTTTTAAAATAAGAAATTTTTCTCTTGGAAAAAATTTAAACCATCTTTGGAGTTGCTCTAAATATATTCCTCTAGTTAAGTAAGATTTTCTATAAAAGTCTACACTGTAAAAATTTTCATCATTCTGCATTTTTTTCATAATATCTTTTGTTCGCTCTTCTTCTTTTTCTATTGCTTCTTCAAATGTTAATTTTTCATTTCCACTGCTTACTTCCATTTGATAATGTGAATAAGCTCTATCTGTTGGGTTACGTAATAATACAATTAGTTTAATATTTGGTAAAAGTTCAAACACTCTTTTTGGAGCATGGGGATAATGAAGATATCTTGGTGTTGCTTCACCCGTAAGACATTTTGTTTTTTGTTTATTCTCTGTTATTGACATGTTTAGTTTAGTTGGAAAAAATGATTTGTACCAATTAAATCCATTTTGAAATTTTTTATCAAAAAAATAAATCTCTTTCCCAACTCCAGGAATTATAGATGGATGTTCAGTGAGATATTGATATAATGATGTAGTGCCAGATCTTGCTGCACCAAGTATTAAAAAATTTGGTAACACATGTATTGAACCTGTTGTTGTATAAAGTAATTTGTTTAAGGATTGAGCAACCGTTAGACTAGTTTTATGTTTACGTAACCATAGACCAAGTTTGATTCTATTTGAAATTGTCATGATAAAAAAACCTGTTTTCTATATTCCTTCTTTTTCATTTTAATGTCATAATTGATAAATTCATATTTAAAATTAGTTTTTTTCTGTATATTCCAACATAATTTTCTTTTCATCATCAGGAAGTAATTTCCATTTTTCATTATTGCCTAGTTCAAGTTGTTTAGGAATAAATTTTTCTAATTCATCATACCAATCTAAGTGAGTAAATTCATAGAGTTCTTTTATTGTATTTCTTGGATCTTTAACAAACTCTTCATATTGGAGAGTAATCGTTCTATCAGAAATTATTGGTAGATCTTTATACAATGCATTTCGATACAACTCATAAAAGCTCACACAGGTTTGCATATCTGATCTATCTTCGCCTAACATTTTTTTAATATAGCCAAAACCCCGAAGGCTACTAGGTGGTTTGAGAAATTTATCTCCCCATTTTTTCTTATATCGTTTTAGACCGTAATACATTGAACTAATTACAGGTTTTTTATCCCGTTCAATCATAATATAACTAACATTTGGAAACATATGATTTATCCATCTTATTCTCATACAATTTCGTGGATTTTTACTAACAAATCTAGTTGCATTGAAAGCTTTTAGTTGATATTTTATTGCGTTATAAAAATAATTTTTCATCTCTTCTGTAACATGACTCTCATCTAAATAATCTAATGAATTGGCAAATCTATCCCATACCCAACCCTCACTTCTTTTTGGTCTATCAATTTTGTATCTAAATTTTTGATACTTCATTAACATTGGGATAAATCTAAACATACTTGGACGCTTATGGTATCTTGCTGAATAATTTTCAAAATATGCAGTGTCCTTGTGAGCTGTAAATAGTTCTTCAAGAATTGTTGTTCCGCTTCTAGGAATACCTATAATGAATATTGGTTCTTTAAACTCCTTCATTCTATCTCATACTCCTTCTTGTTACAATTAAAATAAAAATCATTCCAGTAATAACAGTAGATAATCCAATTACCAATCCTATTAATCCAGAATACGTAACTCGGATTGATGACACCTTGATACCTCCTAGTTTTTCCTAATAGCAGATAACACATCAAGGGCTTCACCTCTAGCATCAGTAGAAATTATATCATATCCTAACTTATCTAATAATTTCATTGTTTCCTCTTTAGGAGCATTAAGTGATGGATGGGTTTCAACAATAATTAATCTGGGTCTTATTTGGATATTTTCTAAAATTGGTAATTCAGCTCCCTCACAATCCATAACTAATGCATCACAATCAGGAAAGTCTTTAGCTGGAAGAATTTTGGGGTTTCCTATTTCTCCTAACAGATAAACTGGTTTTTCTACTATTGTATGATGTACTTTAACACGATCATCTACTTTATTGAGATTAATTGTTTCTTTAACTCTAGCAAAAGAATTTTTGTTTCCCTCATAACTAATTACACTTCCTGTATTTCCTACTTGATGTGCAACTACAACTGTAGATGCACCACTTCCTCCTCCAATTACAAGAGCTTTTTCACCATTTTTTACATAATTTCTAATTGCAGATATCAGTTGGGCTTCATGCTCAGGAAAAAGATCTATTTTAGAGTATAAACTAGCACCACGAACAGCTACTCCATTAAAAATAGCAATTTTTCTAGATGGGATATGAAAGCATTTGACCAATAGTTTGAATATACAAGCTTGTATCAACCCAGATAATCCTTGTTCGTTGATTAATTTTTTGCCTTTTTTTATTGACGAAGTCATTTATCAATCATCCTTTTTTCTAATCTTTTTCTGTTTATAAGAATGGTATTTAGAGACCATTAATCTAGGATTCTTAAGAATTAAAGAAAGATAGTATTTTTTTCGGTCAATAATTTTGGTATATGAAAATAGATCAACTTTTTTACCACCAAATTTAGCAGCATAAAAATAAATCCCTTTTTCTTTTTCAGTTTTAGGAGATGGATCTACACCTGCAAAATCAAATGTGTGAAATTTCATTTTTTGTGCCCATTTTATAGTATTCCACGTAAGAAAAGTTCCAATAAGATCTTTTGTAGGAGAATTAGCTAATGCATGTTGTATCATATTTCCATTAAAAAAGAGTGTAAGAATTGTTCCTTTAATTTCTCCATTATCTTTCGCAATTAATACTTCTTCAAATCCATCATGATGCATTATTTTCCAATGTGTCTTGTAAAATTCACGATCTAAAATTGGGGTTTTTCCTTCTCGTTTTTTTGCATCAATTTTTAAATCTTGTAACTTAATCAAACCTTCCATATCTTTGGAAATTTCAAATTCAAAACCTTCTCTCTCAGATTTACGTATATAGTAACGTGTATCTTTTTTCAAAGAATTGTACAAATCATCAAGATTTTGATTTAGATCAATAATGAAAGTTAATCTTGGTTCTGAATTATATCCAAATTTTTGAAAAGTTTTGGTAGGAAATTGATCTGTTAAAGGAGGAGAAATACCTCGTATAGTTACAACTTTATTTTCTTTAGCAATTTTATCTACTGAAGATAATATAATGGATAATATTTCATTGCGATTATCTCTGTCATGAATAATAGGCCCTTGATACCACCACAAAGAAGTAGCCAGTTTGAATGCATTCCCTATCTTTTTAGAAACAAAATTCGCATCTTCCCATAACATTTTTTCATGAATCAAACATGCAAGTTGTCCAACCACATTACCATCATTAGTAGTAATAGTAATGAAGATAGGTTTTGAACCAAATGCTTCATGATACAGTTTTTGCCAATTGTAAGTTTGATATACTGTAGAGGCAGAGCTCTTTGCTAAATTATCATTCCATTCATTTTCATTAATTTTGGAGGAAATTTTAACATGGAAATTCATGTAGTATTCTAAAAATTATGCTTGAAAAAAGTATAAGAATGAATTGATAGATAAATTATTTAGGAAAAATTTAGGAAATGTGTATTTTATTCCTAAATTTAATTGAATTTTAGGATTATATTGTTAATGAATTAACTAGTACGACATAACTTGCTTTATCAATAACCAGATATAGCTAATTTGTCTACACAAAATTCTATAAATTTAGGTCAATATGACATATTATAAACAATGTATAAAATGTATAATTATTTCCGACAATACAATGACAATGAAGAAATTTTAGATCAAAAAAATTTTTACAGGAAATTTTCAAACGAAAGGGAATTTGGTGGTTCTTATCATGGTATAGATCATCTTGTAAATAGTAGATTTTTTGATACGTTTGGTCATATTGTAAATGGAGTTTTACGTTCTAAACCTAAAAGAATGATCGATATTGGATGTGGGAATGGAGTTAATTTACCAATATCAAAACTTTTTCCAGAAATAGAATATTATGCTATAGATTATGCTCTGAAAACACTTCATGCAGCACATCATGATTATTCAAAAATTAATTTTCAATGCAATGATGCTTTTCAAACAAGTTTTAAAGACAAAAGTTTTGATTTTGCGATAATGCAATCATTGATTATGATTTATGAAAAAGAGGAAGACCACCTTGCTCTGTTAAAAGAAGTTTCAAGGATTTTAGCAGATGAAGGAATTCTTGCTTTAGTAGTTTGGAATGAATCTCCAGGATTAAAACATTCTATAAAACTATCTAGATTTTTTGGGAAACTATTTGGACAAAAAATTCCTCAGGACTTTAATGGAATGTTGTTTTCTAAAAATGATATAAAAAAAATAGTTAGTGAATCAGATATGAAAATTGAAGAAGTGGTTCATACTGGAATAAATATGGGGTTTTTACAAAGTATGCAATTTCTTAATTTTAGTAAATATAATAGAAAATTTGGTTCTGCAGAAAAACAAAGTTTATCAAAACATCCACAAAACATCTTACAAGATATTAAAAATCAAGCAGGTAGATTTAATACATTAATTAATTTTCTTTATAAAATTTCTAGATTACATCCACAATGGTTTAGTATGTATTCAATATACTTTATTGTAAAAAATCATTAAAAAATACATGAAAATAAATAATTTCAATTATAATTCAAGAATTTCTGATAGATTTATTTTATTTCCATAATTAAGAATCTCTTCAAGATATTTCTTTCTTTTTTCTGAGTCAGAAATTTTTAAAACAGTATCTTTTTTAATTGATTTTATGCTATTTATTAAATTATTTAATGGAACATATTGCGCTACATCATTTCTAATCATTTTTTCCAAATAATCATAATACATGTTGTCAGTTAGTTCTTTAGATTCACCTGTATACAAAACAGTTTTTTCAAATAAAGCACTCTCCAATCCTAAAGTTGATGTATACAGTACTACAATATCACTAAGAAAAATATCTTCAAAATTACTATTTTTCGTACTTAAAATAAAATTTTTACTAGGACAAATTTGATTTAAAATATCTTGATTGATTTTGTCACCAGGATGTGGTCGTACATAAACAATTGTATCTTCTTGATCCTTTAATCCATCATATAATATTTTTAATATTCGAATATCCGGATTATCTTTAAAAATTCCAAATCTAAAACTTAGAGCAAATAAAACAATTTTTTTATCAGGTAAATTATTTTTTAATAACAATTTTTCCTTATCTAAAATATTTTTTATTTTATCTAAATTGTATAATGTTAAATTTCCTGTTACATGTATTTTATCTAATGGATAATTCCCAAATTCATTTAACATTTTTTTGTAATATTCTCCAAATACTAAAGTAGAATCAGATATAGGATTTCCAATTAAATAATTTTTTGTCCTTATATTTTTCATCATATAATCAGCCTGAGATTTGAGAAAATTTCCGTGTTGAATTCCAACAGTTTTAATCCCCAATTTCTCTCCAACTACTACAAACGCTTTTGCTAGTGGACCTGGTTCATAAACTTGAATTATCATCTTTGGTTGTAATTCTTTTAAAAATTTCTCTAATTCTTCCACCAAATGAACATAGGAAGGTAAGTAGGGTTCAAGAAATATATCTTCAAAAAATGGCTTCAAATAGGTCCAAACTGAAATTTTCTTATAAATGAATTTTGATTTTAAATCATAACTAATTAATTCATTTACAGATTTTTTTAAAGATGATATTGTTTCCTGTGTGCTATCACTTTTTTTCTTATTTAGTAGAATATCTATCGGAATCCAATCATCCACTGATTTTATTCTTTCTTGTAAAATTGCTGTATCGCCTTTAAGTGTATAATCAAGATCAACACACAGATAAGGTTGATGTTTATTTTTTAATTCATCAAGAACAGGTTTTATAAAAAATTCTTCATTTTTAGTTTTTCCAGAATTTATATCAATTACTTTTTTTCTTTGTAAGGAATAACTTGTAATTATAGTACTATTTTTTTTAGGAATAAAATTTGATTTCAGATTTTTATAGATCTTTACACGTTTCTTGTATTTATTTTTAGTAATTACGTTATACAATTTTGTCCTTTTCAATTTTTGAATTTTATATTTCAATAAAAATTTGAGATGAATCTGTCTATTAGGTTCAAATTTGATCATGTTTAACTCACACATATTTTTGATAATATCAAATTTATCAAAATACCCTTCAAGTTGTAGAATTTCTGGATTATATTTTTTAATACAAATTTCTAACCTGTCAATAAAAAGTGCTATTTGATCAAACTTTGGAGATATAATTGGATCAACAAACCACCAATATGATAGATCATTTACTTGAAACCATTGTTGTATTGTCTTACCTTCAAGATCTCTATTATGAATGGATAAATACTCATCACTGTATGTAAATCCTTTGAGTCTTTCTAGATCAGTACTATCAACTTCGATAACATTTTTAGAATTATGATTTAGTTTTTTCTTATCACACAATTTTAGAATTTTCAAAAAATTTCACTTGTCTTTAGAATAACAACAAAAATAATTAATTCACCATTTTCAATACCTTTTCTGGAGAAACAAGGGGGGAAAAATGCTCGACTAAACGAGGAGTAATTTGAGTATTTTCAAAGAAATAATTTGTTAATGCATATCTAACACCATTTTTAAGAGGAATTCCTCTATGGATTGTTGAAGTATCTACTAAAACAACAGTACCAGCTTTTGCGGTAAAAGTTTTCAATCTTTCAGGTTCATCTTTAAGAATTTTTTCAACTGTTTCTTGTTTAAATTCACATTGCATAGATTCTAAATTAGCAGATTTTGAATCATGTGAAATATTTTTTTTATCATGTGAAGCATGTATTACTTGAAACGGTCCATTATCTTCAGTTACATCTGTAAGATATAGTAATGATTTGAATTGACGAAAATAACTATCTCTGTGCCAAGAACCACCCGAACCATATTCATGTCCAGTTGTCTCAATCTTTCCAGCTAAAGTGAAACCATTACTTGTTGGAACCGCATTATACGCATTTGCAAGTTTAAGTAAAAGTTGATGATTTCCAAATTTATTAATATTTTCTGAAAGTTCTTCAGCTCCAAAAATTCTATGATCAGCATATTCAGATTTATGAACAAATTCTTTTTTATTTTCATACATCCAATCCATATCTTTTATACATGCATCACAAGTTTTTTTATCAAAAAAATCAGGAATAACCACATAGCCGTTTTTTTTGATTTCTAATAATAATTCTTTTTCTTTTTCATTTAGATTAGAAAAATTTTGTTTATGTTTACGTTCAAAATTTGCTTGATGAATAGCAGTATAGGTTTTTGGAGACTTTGTTAGTATTTTTTTAGCGATTTTTCTAAACATCATATACACTCTATCAATTTGTTTAATAAATAATTAGGCAATTATCAAGTTAAAAAATAATTATGTAGACAAAAATTGTATTATTATATAATCAGTTTTTCTAGTTAATTAGAGTGAAAAATTTTGAAATTATGTATTTTTCCTAATGATCCTCTTCAAGCATATTTTGACAAAGGAGAAATTAAAGAGAGGTATTACAATCCAAATAATGTTTTTGATGAAATTCATATTATTTCACTCATTGAGAAAGATATAGAAGAATTAAAAGTAAAAGTGATAGCAGGTACTGCAAAATTAAAAATTCACAGTGTAGGAAAAATAAATATTAAAAATAAAAATAAAAATTTAGAAAGAATAATAGAACTTGTTAAAAAAATAAATCCAGATATTATTCGTGCATATAATCCATTTATAGAAGGATGGTTAGCATCAAAATGTGCAAAAAAATTAGACATACCATTTTATCTTTCATTACATACTCAATATGACTATAATAGAAAATTAATAAAAAAAAGAAATTTGAAAAAATATTTTGCATTAAAGTACACAGAGAAATTTATTGAGCCTTTTGTTTTAGAAAATGCAGATAAAATTACTATTGTTTTCAAAATTATTGAATCATATGTCAAAAAGCATTCAGATAAAAAACCAGAACTATTGTACAATAAAATTGATTTTAATAGGTTTGCAAATGCTACATCAAAAGAAGAATTAAAAAAACCATTAATCCTATCTGTAGGAAATTTAATAGAAACTAAAAAACATAAATTAATTTTAGAAGCAATGAAAAGTATTGAAGCTAATTGTTTGATTATAGGTAACGGTGAACTCTTTGATGAACTAAAACAGTTTATTAAAAAAAATAAATTAGAAAATAAAGTAAAAATTGAAAAATCGGTTAGTCATAATGAAATTCAACAATACTACAAATCAGCATCAGTATTTGCCCTAGCATTTGATCCACATCAGGAGGGTCTACCTATGCCAATAATGGAAGCAATGGCATCTGGTTTACCAGTTGTTATTCCATTTCCAATGAAGGGTTATTCAGATGGCTTAGAGAATATAGCTGTTTTTTCAAAACGTGATGCAAAATCATTTTCAGAAAATATCAATAAATTATTGAATGATGAAAGTTTGAGACAAAAGTTTGCGGAAAAATCAATTACAAAAGCCAAAGAATTTGATAGAGTAGTATTAGAAAAAAGAGAAGAAACAATATATCATGAATTATTAAAAAAGTGAATAATAGAGTCCCAAAGTACAAATAGTTATATTTTAAATTAAATGCAAAGTTGCAATGTCTTTAAAAGAAACATTAGAAAAAATTAATTTAAAACAATTTTCAGTTGAGATTTTAGGTTTAGGATATGTTGGATTTCCTTTAGCTGTTCGTCTTGCAACTAATGGAATAAATGTTACAGGGATTGACATTAATCAAGAAAGGATTGAGAGATTACAAAATAATAAATTATTAGATTCTGAATTATATCTTCAAAAAGAATTTTTAGAATGTAGGAATAAAGAAACATTAGAATTATCTACATTGCCAAAAAAATCTTCAAGACCAAAGATTGGTATTATTTGTGTACCAACTCCTATACCAGACAAAAATACTAGTTCAGATATTTTTGTTAAAGCAGCAGTAGAAAATTTTATTGAATCATCCAAAGAGGGAGATGTATTAATCCTAGAAAGCAGTATTGAAGTTGGTACTACGGATAGAATGATTGAGATTGTTAAAAATAAAGGATTTGAAGTGGGTAAAAATTATGGAATATCATTTTGTCCTGAAAGAATTGATCCTAGTAATAAAGAATGGGGAATAGAAAACATTCCAAGAGTTATTTATTGTTCTGATGAGATATCATTTGAAATTTCTAAAAGAATTTATGAAAATGTGAATGGAGGAAATCTCATTCGTGTAAACTCTCCAAAAATTGCAGAAGTAGTCAAATCATTTGAAAATGCATTTAGATTAGTAAATATTTCATTAGTTAACGAATTAGCAATACTATGCGATAAATTACAAATTAATGTAAAAGAAGTAATTGATGCAGCTGCAACAAAACCATTTGGATTTATGGCACACTATCCAGGAGCTGGTGCAGGAGGGCATTGTATTCCAAAAGATCCAAGATTTTTGTTAGAATCAGCAAAAAAACTTGAATCAAAATTTGATACAATTGAGCACGCATTAAAAATTAATGACGAAATGCCAAAATACATTGCTAGCGCTATCGACAGAGAACTTCATATTCATGGTTTGAGTAAAACTGTGTTAATTTGTGGTTTGTCATATAAAGCAAATGTTGAAGATATGAGAGATTCTCCTAGTTTTAAAATTATTAGAGAATTAAAGAATAAAGGCATTGAAGTTTTTGGTTATGATCCATTTTTTAATCCAAACTTAATTGAAAAATATTTAATAGAAAATCACATATCAAAACTAAATTTTACAAAATTAGATAATTTGAATGATGAAACGGTTAAAGAAATTAGTTGTATGTGTATAGTTCAGCATCATGGCGAAAACGAATTAAGAATAAAAGAAATTTATGAAAAATCATTGATTCCAGTAATATATGATTGTCAAAGTAAACTATTGAAAAATACTCAATCAAATTCACATTTAGAATTTCTAGGAAATTAATTTCAATACAACAATTCTGTTTCTTTTTCAAATTCTATTTCTGAAAAATTTTCAAACCAAAATAATGCTTGTAAAGAAAACATTGATGCCCAAGAATTAACTTTTAGAGTTTTTTTCCATCCAAAAATAGATTTTCCAAATTCTTCATAAAACCCGCCATGAACAAATTTATTAGTATTTTGTGCTTGTAAAGAGATCAAAAATGATTTCAATTTTGTAATTTTTGGATCAAGATTTTTTTGTTCCAATTTTGCAATTAAAATTTTAAGTCGAATTAACTGTGCAATTGGATAACTTGATTTTGAATGATATTTTGAATTAAACCATAGATCTATACTGCCATCAGGTTGAATTTGATTTTCACACCAAATAATTGCTTTTTTACAACTATTGAGATAAGTTTCATCTTGTGTCACATTGTAAATCTGAATTAAACCTTCTAAAGCATAGAGTAACGTATGAAGATTAACGACTTTGTTATCTTTATGAAGTAAAATACTTCCATCAGGTTGTTGAAATAAAATTATTGAGTTTGCAATTTTTTTTGCTGCATCTAACATATTTTTATTATTTGTAATTTTATAAAGTTGTAATAATGGAATTGTTAATTTAATATGTAAACATCCAGATTTTTTATACCAAACTTTATTATCAATTTCAAATTCGTCAGAATCTAGATTTTTTACTGGTTTTACAATACCATCATTTTCAAGTGTCTCAGTTAAAATCCAATTATTTAATTTCTCTGCATATTCAAGAAATTTATTATCTTTTGAAATTAAATAACAATCCAACAACCCTTTTGAACAAATTCCTGTATCAAAAGAATATACATATTTTTTAGTAACACCTTCTGAAGAAATTCCTTGAATAATTCCACCAAAATTTTCATATAAATCAATTAACCAATCACATGAAGCCTTTGCAAAATCAATGAATTTTTCATTTTTTTCATGTTCATACAGAAATCTCATTGTACTTGCATAGTATCCAGTAATTTCAGGATACAAAAAAGTAAATTGTTTGTTTTTTTCATCATAAAATGAATGAACACCACCAAAATTTTGATCAGATTGTTCTGATACAAATATTCCTGAATTTAGTAACCAATTCTTTGTCATTTCAAATGAAGAATTCAATATGAGGTAACACTTTTTTTGTTCCTTAAAAAGCCTAAAGATATTGAAAATTCTAGTTTTAGTATTTCATTTTCCACCGATTAGTGGAGGAGGAGTCGTAGTAATTACAGACATAATTAACAAATTTGCTGAATTAGAAAATGATGTAACAGTAATTACACCAAATCTAGATTGGAAAGGAGAAATATTTAATCCAAAAATCAACCCAAAAATTAAAATTATTAGAACCGAAACACCATCAAAAAATAGAATTAAAGTAGCTGCAAGAAGATGTCAATCTAATATTAAAAAGAAATCAATAGAAATAGGAAAATCAGATTCATTTGATTTTGTTTTTACAATATTTCATCCATTTCACCTTGTTCCAAAAGCTGCTGTAGAAGCCGCAAAAAAATTAGACATTCCGTCAATTGTTAAAGTAGATGATGCTATTTATGAAAAAGCATCTGGAATTAAATCATTACAACGAAAAATTGAAAAAGTGATTAATGGAAAAACACTTAGAGCTGGGACAAAAATACTTGTTTCAAATAATGAAACAAAAAAAATAATCATTGATGAATATAATGTGATGCAAGAAAAAATTTCAATAGTTCCAAATGGAGTGGATCTATCTATGTTTAATATTACTAAGAAGAAAAATTCAAAAAAAGTAGTTTTTGCCGGTGCAATGTATTATCATAGAGGATTAGATGTTTTACTAAAAACAATTCCATTAGTGATTGAAAAGATTCCGGATGCAAAATTTGTTTTACTTGGTAGCGGAACCGAGATGGATAAATTAAAAGAAATAGTTTCTAAGAATAAGTTAGATAATTCAGTAGAATTTAAAGGATGGATAGAAAGAGAGAAAATTCCTGAGAATATTGCAGATGCGTCAATTGGAATTGGGCCACTTCGATTAACTGAAGTAACATCTAGAGCTTTACCAATAAAGGTTTTAGAATACATGGCAGTTTCATTACCCGTAATAGCTCAAAAAGGAACATTACCTAATGATGTTTTAGAAAATGAAAAAAATGGATTTTTTATTGAAAATCATATAGAATTAGCAGAAAAAATCATTTTATTGCTTAATGAACCAAAAAAAGTTGAAAATATGGGTGCACATTCATTAAAACTTGTTCAAAAATTTTCATGGGATCAAGTTGTCGACTCTGTCATAAATGAAGTTAAAAAAATCTAAAAACTTTTTTTTAATATATTAAGAATTTTTTTACTTGCATCCCCTTTTCCGTATGGTGTTTTCTTAGAATGAAGTTCAGGGTTTTTCATGGTTTTTATTATTGAATTTGTAATACTTTTTTCTTTTAATCCAACAATTTCAGCCAATTGATTTTCAACAGATTCTGGTCGATCTGTAGTTTTTCTAACAACTAAAACTTTTTTTCTAATAATTGGAGAAGTTGCTTCTTCTTGAATTCCACCAGAATCAGTTACAATAAAACTACAATTTTTCATTAATTCTAACATTTCAAAATATCCAACGGAGTCTATCATTTGAATATTTTGATTTTGATCTAATTTATTAAAAAAACCAAATTCGTGAAGACGTTTTTTTGTTCTAGGATGAATTGGAAAAATAATTTTTTTATTAGAATTAATTAAACCTTTAAGAATTCTAGATAAAGTTTTTCTATCATCAACATTTTCTGCTCTATGTAAAGTTGACAAAACAAACTCAGTTGATGGTATCAATAATTTTGATTTCTTTTTAGAAATTTTAGAATAAATATTAATTGCATCAATAACAGTATTCCCTGTTACAAATATTTGTCCATGAACTTTTTCAGAAATTAAGTTAAATTTTGTGTTTTTAGTAGGAGTAAACAAAAATTCAGATAAGTGATCTACTGCTATTCTATTATGTTCCTCTGGCATTCTCCAGTCATTACTTCGTAATCCAGATTCAACATGACTAATTGGAATATTTGATTTTAAGGAACAAATGCCTGCAGCTAAAACTGTATTAGTATCTCCTTGAACCATTACAGAATCAAAATCATCTTTAATGAATATTTTAGATAATTTTTCAATGATTTCACTAATTTGTAGTTGGGGATTTGATTTTGTAATATTTAATGAATAATCAGGTTTTGGTAAATCTAATGCATGCATAAATCCCAATCCCATTTTTCGATCATAATGTTGACCAGTAAAAATTATAGAACAATTTTTGGGACCAATTTTTTTAATTATTGGTGCAAGTTTGATTATTTCTGGTCTTGTACCTAAAACTAGCGCTATTTTCATTTTATTTCAATTTCCCTATTCCATAGATACTATTATTGGTATAGAATGTTTGATTGGTGAATTTTTTATTAAAAAATAATTCTGAATATATACATTAAAGTAAGAATTCATTCAATTTTTTTTAAAGAAATGAAAATTCTATTTATTGCTCCAAAATATTCTGGTGGGATTGGTGGACATGCATTTAGAGTTGCTGAAAAATTACGAGAAGAGGGTTTTGATGTCAAATTAATGCATACACCACACATTCCTATTAAAAAATTAAAAAATCCTAGTTTTGCAATTATGAGTTCATTAAAAGCAGTTGTAAGCAGAGAAGAATTTGATGTAGTTCATGCATTTAACGTTCCTTCAGCTTTTGCTATGAAATATGTCAAGGCTAAAAAGAAAGTTTTGTCAATTCATGGTGTTTATTCAGAACAAGTTGATGCATTACATTCGGATACAACTGCTGCAATGGCTAGTTTTGCTGAAGCAAAAGTTTTGGAGTGGGCAGATAAATTAACAACTGATTCAAAAATAGTACAGAAAAGTTATAAAGAAAAACGTGGTTTAGATTTTGATTTTTTATATGCACCACTAGATGTTTCCAAATTTGATATACTTGATGAAACTTCAAAAATTAAAAATCAAATTGTGTATATAGGAAGAGATAGTTATGAAAAAGGTATAGACATTCTACGAGAGATTGAATCAAAGATTAATGGTGATGTGATATACTGTACAGAGTTAAAATGGAAAGAAACAATGAACATACTAAAAAAATCAAGTATGTTGGTAATTCCTTCAAGAATGGAAAGCATTCCACAAGTTATCAAAGAAGCATTTTTTCTAAAAATACCAATTGTTGCTACAAACGTAGGTGGAATACCAGAGCTAATAGAAAATGATGTATCCGGAATTTTAGTAGAACCAAATAATCCAGAAAAATTATTAGAAGGAATTAATGGATTGGTTGAAAATGCTGAATTAGCACAAAAACTATCTAAAAATGGTCATGATTTTGTAATGAATAACTTAACTTGGGAAGTATTACTCCCAAAATACATAGAATTCTATAAGAATTTAATGAAATAAGGAATTAATTCAAAATACGATTCATATAACAATTAAAAGTAATACTTGAAAGCATGGAAATAAATCAAAATACGATAAGGGACATTCTCACAATGAGATATGATCCATCAATTGATATTAAAAAAGAGAAATTTTCTTGGAAAGATTTTGAACAAAGAAATTATTCAAATCATTTGAATAGAATTGAGGAGATTATTTGTGATGCAATTAAGACAGGTGTTGGAAACGAAAAACGAGTTTCAGTAGCACTTAGTGGGGGAATAGATTCAACATTAGTTATTTCATTATTGAGAAAAATTTTTCCAGATATAGGTATTGATGCAATTTCAGTGAAATTTGCAGACAGTGTTGATGAGACAAATATTGCAACAAAGATTGCTGAAAATATTAATGCAGAACATCATATCATCCCTATTGATAATTTTCTTGAAGAATTACCCAGTGCAATTGGAATTTTTAAAATGCCATTTTGGGATACTCATTGGTATCATGTTGTAAAAACTGCAAAACAATTTTCAAAAATTCTTATTTCTGGTGATGGTGGGGATGAATTATTTGGCGGATATACTTTTCGTTATGAAAAATTTTTATCAAAATTAAGTGAGAACATGATACCAATAGATAAAGCAAAATTGTATATGGAATGTCATGAAAGAGATTGGGTTTCTGATCAAAAAGACCTGTTTGGAAATAAAGTGAATTTTAACTGGAATGATATCTATTCCATATTAGTACCATATTTTGATAATAAATTATCTCCAATTAATCAGATATTTTTAGCAGATATGAATGGAAAATTACTCTTCAATTGGATTCCTATGAATACTAGTTTTTTTGAATATTTTGATGTAAAATCACTTACTCCACTTTTATCAAAAAATCTGATATCATTTGCAACACACTTAGATTACAATATAAAATATAATCAAGATAAAAATCTTGGAAAAATTCCTTTGCGAGAGATTTTAGTAAAACATGTAGATCCTAATTTTGTCACTCCTAAGAAACAAGGATTTTCAGTCAATACTGTAAATTTGTGGAAATCTCAGGGTAAGAAATTATGTGATTATTATTTGAGCGATGCAAGAATTGTCAAGGATAAGTGGATTAGTGAAGATTGGATAAAATCTCATTTTAATAAATTAGATGAAAATCCAGATGTCAGATATGTTAACAAATTCTTAGGATTATTAGCATTTGAAGTATGGTACAGAATATTTGTTACAAATGAAATGAGTCCAGAAACAAAACTAAAATTATAAACACTACTAATTTTTA